>ERZ825384.226-NODE-226-length-74886-cov-32.099424_pt1 | contig 74886 bp, 68 predicted proteins | sample MGYA00519931_ERZ825384 | MGnify/ENA primary metagenome ERZ825384 (study PRJEB31778, sample SAMEA3449200) | human gut metagenome | biome: human gut; feature: human-associated habitat; material: faeces | place: United Kingdom | collected 2010/2012 ...
ATATGTCTGCCAGGGACAATATTAACCGGATTCTTTGGTAAAAAAGATAGTTCCGACCGGCGTCTGGGCGGTGAATTCCGCATCTCTTCTCATTCACGATGCTCGCATCGCTCAATCGAAGAGCTGTGGAATTCCCTCACCCATACGCCGCCCCAGCGCCGTGATTTTTTAGGGAACAAGGCCTAAAGATTGGGAGAGAGGAGAGAAGGGTTTGGAGAGTATGGGGGCGCTTACCATTTGCCCGAAGCGCCTCCGCCGCCGAAGCTGCCGCCTCCGAAACCGCCGAAACCGCCTCCGCCGAAGCCGCCTCCGCCGCCGCGACTTCCCAATGCTCCCAAGGCAGCGCCCGCTGCCACAGCACCCAATGCGTTCGGGTCTTTCTTGGGTATGTTGAAATCGTGCCTGTCGGTATATCCGCAATGACGGCAACGTTTCACACGCTCGCCTATGCCGCCGTGGCGGGTGGTGGGTGCCACCTTTATGCGCTCGTATTCAACGCCGTATGCTATGGCGCCGCATTGCGGACATTTGGTGAATTTCTCCTGGTCTTTGACAAAGGGATAAAGCTCCACATTGCCGCATTTGTCGCACAGCCACACATCGTAATCCACCGTGCCGAGGCGTTCTTCCGTATCCTGAGCCGAGGTGAGATAGGCATTGTCTTCCTTCTCGTTGAGACGACGCATCTTGGCGCCGCACTGATGGCATTTGCGCCTGCGTGTGCGCCAGTAACGGTAACGCTGCAGGGTCAGAAGATAGAATATCAGTCCCATGCCGGCCGACAGGACGCCCAAGATGAACATGGTGAGCAATGCCTTGCGCCATACCAGACTGCGGGCATACCAGTCGCCGCGTAGCTTGCGACTTTTGCGCGCAAACGCCACATACATACAGGCATCCGCAATAAACACAATGCTGAAGAAGAGCATGAAGAGGTTTTCCAGATACTCGTCGTTCTCCTCCGTTTTCTTTTTCAGCGCCGAGTCGCGGTCGCCCTGTAGTTCTGCGGTCGCTTCCGGGTCGGATACTATCTCCGATATACTCTGCACGGCGGCCTCAGCGGCTCCATACATGTTTCCCTTTTGCAATTCCGGCACTATGCGCTTGCGTATGATAGCGTCGGAAAGAGCGTCTGTCAGCACACCTTCCGCCCCGTAGCCCGACTGGAGTACCACATCGCGGCTCTCTTTGGCTATCAGCAGGATAACGCCGTTGCTGTTCGATTTGCCCACACCCCACAGAGTGCCCAAATCCACAGCCAACTCCACCGGGTCGGCCGAGCCTATGCTGTTTACCATCACCACGGCCATCTCCACGGTGGTCTGCCGCTCCAGGGCCAACAGGCGGTCGTTGAGCTGCTGTGCCTCCTGAGAGGTCAGTATGCCGTCGGGGTTACATACCAGTCCCGGTGTCGGCTCTTTGGCCGGATTCGGGAAAGCCTCCGGAGTGTCGTAGACCGTAGCCCGTGTCAGGGTCGGTATTAGAAGTGCAAGTAAAAGAGTCAGTATCTTGAAACGCATGAAATTTCGTGGGTTTAGATTGTTTTTCAGATTCAACAGTACATTAAGACCCCATTCCACAAAAAATGTTAACGCCGGGGTCGCAGGGCTGAGGTGATTTTTGCAAGTTGAGGAGGGCGCATAGCGAGCTATGTAACCGACGAAACTTGGCAAAAAGCGCCCAACCCTGCGAGACCAGAGTAACTTCAGTCTTGTGTTTTGGGGCCATAATTAAAATTTATTTTGAGGTCTGGTTAAGCTCTCTTTTGATGGAATTGTTAAAAATTCTGTTCTTTGCAGAGCCTTACGCATATTGGTTTTTATTTCCCCGGCATTAACATTTTTTGTTGAATGGGGTCTAAACGGCCGGCAGCGAGTGCCCGTTGAGCTTGCGGTAAAGATCGAGGGCGTAGACGTCCGTCATGGCCGAGATATGGTCAAGCACACTCTGCACCTTGCCGTAAGTGTCGGGCGCATGCACATTATATTGCTCGGGTACCTTGGCCAGGAGTAGCCTGGAGGCAACACGCTGCGGATACAACACCGCTTCCGTGAGATGCTCAAGCAGATTGGTCATGATGCGGTTGCCTGCAATCTCCACGTCCAACACCGATGGCGCATGGTAAATGCGTTCGTAGGCCAGCTTGCTGCAAGCCTTGTAGCCCTTGCCGGCCTGAGTGCGCAGATTCCCTATCAGCGAGCCCGTGTATGTGCCCGACAGAATATCATTCTCTGCCCGCAGGAACTCTTCGGCAGCCGCCCTTACCAACTCGCCCACGGCCATCGACCGCAGAAAAGCTATCTGCTCGTTGGGGTCAGACACCCTGTCCAGTTTCTCCATGATGCGCTCCCGTTTCTCCACCTCAAACAGCTGAGCCATGGTGCGCTGCACGGTGCCCGTGGTCAGCACACGCAGCTTGTGCGCGTCCTCCATGTCCATTATCTGATAGCACATGTCGTCGGCCGCTTCCACTATATACACCAACGGATGACGCATGTACGACCCGTCGGCATGCCGGCCTATGCCGAGCCTGGAGGCAACCTTCTCATAAATGGGCTGCTCTGAGCTGAAGAACCCGAATTTGCCCTTCTCGCCGGCCATTAACGACGAGTGAGGATACTTCACAATGGCCGCCAGTGTGGAGTAGGTCATGGCGAAGCCTCCCGGACGCCGCCCCTCAAACTGATGTGTCAGCAGGCGGAAGGAATTGGCGTTGCCCTCGAAGTTGAGGATGTCCTGCCATTGCTGCTCGGTGAGCTGCGGACGCAACAGCTCCTGCAATCGGCTGTTTTCGCTGAAGAAAGAGCCTATGGTCTTTTCGCCGCTGTGCCCGAAAGGCGGATTGCCGATGTCGTGACACAGACACGCCGCAGCCACAATGTCGCTCCAGCTGTGAAAGCATTCCATGTCGCCGTGGCGCTCGCGCAGACCGTTCACGATTTCGCGGGCCAGCGACCGACCTACCGACGACACCTCAAGGCTGTGCGTCAGCCGGTTGTGGACAAAAATGCTCCCCGGCAGCGGAAACACCTGCGTCTTGTTTTGCAGCCGCCTGAAGGGCGATGAAAATATCAGCCGGTCATAATCGCGCTCGAAATCATTGCGCGTTTGCCGCGGAGAATGATAATCCTCCAACCCCAGACGAGTGCTGCATATAAGTTGGTTCCAATCCATGGTCAGATGATATGCCTTCGGGTTTTACTTCCCCGCCCGACAGCGTGTGTGATTCTTCTCATTGTTATGCAAAGTTACAGAAAATAATCCATGTTTGCAACTTTGCGTTCAAAATCTTAACTTTGCATTTTCAATGGCCCCTGACATAACGAAAGGGGCCCGGCCTTTAACCTATAGGACATGAATACTAAGCCCGACAAAGCACTGGCAGAAAAACTCCTGCAAATTAATGCTATTACCCTGCAGCCCGACAATCCCTTCGTCTGGGCTTCCGGGTGGAATTCACCAATCTATACCGACAACCGCAAAGCGCTGTCGTATCCCGACCTGCGTTCGTTCATCAAAGTGGAACTCTGCCGGCACATCTTAGAAGATTTTCCCGAGTGCCAGGTAGTAGCCGGCGTAGCCACGGGAGCTATCGCCATGGGCGCCATAGTGGCCGATACTTTAGCGTTGCCTTACGTCTATGTGCGGTCAACGCCCAAAGATCACGGCATGGAAAACCTCATTGAAGGCAATCTCAAGCCCGGCAGCAAAGTAGTGGTGATAGAAGACCTGGTAAGCACCGGCGGCAGCAGCCTCAAGGCTGTGGCAGCCATACGCGCCGCCGGTTGCGAAGTCATCGGCATGCTCGCCAATTTCAGCTACGAGTTCCCCATCAGCGTCAAGCGTTTCCGCGATGCCGGCGTGCGCATGATTCCCCTCTGCACATACTCCGCTATGCTCGACGCTGCCCAGGATGCTCATTACATCCGCCCCGAAGATATGGCAACGCTTCAGGAATGGCGCCGCGACCCCGCTAACTGGGTGCTGAACCGCTAAGCCCCTTTTGTGGTTTAATAAATGAAGGGCGTCGCCGAGGCGGCGCATGGCTTCATTACACCCAAAAAGCAAAAAAATACACCATGATTGAAATGAAATCTTCGGCAGCCGTGCTCAACGGCTCGCCCGCACAAGTCTACAACCGTCTTTCAAACCCCGCAGGCCTCGACCAGGTGTTGCGCAACGCCTTGGAAAAGGCTCAGAAAGAGGGTAAAGAAATACCCGCGGAGCTGGAGCAGAATCTCGATAAAATATCCTTCACCGAAAACAGCATTACCATCAGCGCAGGCGGCGCAGGCTCCCTCTCTTTCCGCCTCGGCGACTGCAAGCCCGATACTGATGTGCAATATGTTGGCGACGGCACTCCGGTGGCCATCATCCTTGACTTCAACATCCTTCCCGAAGGCGTTGACAAGAGCATGATTTCCATCACCGTACAGGCCGATATGCCTTATATGCTGCGTCCCATGATTCAGGGTCCGATGCGCAAGAGCCTCGACGCCCTCACAAGCATGCTGCAGCAGATTCCTTCCTGGAGCTGATATGTCACGCCGCAGAATAAAAACGTGGCTGCCGGTATTATTACTGGCAGCTATGGCTGTGTCTTGCAGCGATGCCGTCAACAATACCCGTCTGCCCAATTATCCCGTCTACCTCAACCTCTCGGGCGCAGGCATGTGGAATACTTACGGCATAGGCGGCGTGGGTATGCACCGCGAGTTCATAAAAGACCGTCAGCTGCCCGCCGGATTCCCCTATCTCGCTTCGTCTTACACGGGCTACGGGGGCATTCTCCTTGTTGGGGTGGATGCCGCCGCCAATTTCGCCGACGAAACATGGCCTTATCTGCCCATGGCATTCGATATGAGCTGTCCGGTAGAAGCGAAAACCGATGTACTGGTGTATGTTGACGACGATAAGTTTGAGGCCGTATGCCCCGTTTGCGGCAGCCGTTATACACTGCTGTCGGGAGGCGGCCCGGTGTCAGGGCCGGCCGTAGGGCTCCGTTACGGACTGGAGCCTTATCGCTGTCAGGGCTCGCCAATGTCAGGATTCATCATTACACGCAGAAAATAACCATCAGGCGAATCCCTTAGACTTCAGTTAGCAAATGTTGACACTTCTCATCACCCTGCTTCGTGGACTGGCCATCGGCGTCATGATTTCCGCTCCCATGGGTCCGGTGGGAATCCTATGCATTCAGCGCACACTGAACAAGGGGCGCCTGGCAGGGCTGTATACCGGTATCGGCGCAGCTGCCTCCGACCTTTTCTACTGTCTGATTACGGGCTTCGGGCTCTCTTTCATAGAAGAATTTCTGGAGCGTAACCAAAACGTCATACAGCTTGTGGGCAGCATTGTGCTCATAGCCTTCGGCATCTATCTGTGGCGCAAGAACCCTGCCAAAGAACTCAAGCAGCCCGACAATCAGGAAAAAGGGACGCCGCGAAAAGACATCCTGGGCGGCTTCCTGTTCACCGTGTCCAACCCCCTGATTCTCTTCCTCATAATAGGCTTGTTTGCCCGTTTCAACTTCCTGTTGCCCGACATGAAGTTCTATCACTACATAATAGGCTTCTTGGGCATCATTACGGGCTGTTTAGGCTGGTGGTGGCTGATAACCTTCTTCGTCAATAAAGTGCGCCGACACTTCAACGTGCGGAGCATGTGGCTTGTCAACCGCATCATAGCCGGCGTCATCTTCGGGTTTGCCATAGTTGGCATCATCACCTCCATCCTCGCCTGGACGTAATCCTCTCCCACCGGACTCCCCGACGCAAATTAGAGCACAGAGGCAATCTTTCGTATATCGGCGAGCCGATTCATAAAAGAAGAATCAGACTTTAAGACCTGCATATTGTAAGCGCTTTGCAGGTTTAAAAACAGCTCTGCCTCAATGCCTAACGCCGCTTCCAACAGTAGTGCAAGTTCAGTATTGACAGCCCTTTTGCCATTGATGACCTCATTGAGCAGAGACGGGGATATGCCTATTTGCCCCGCAAGTTTAGCTTAAGAAAGATGTCGTGCTTCCAGCTCGTCGCGAATCAGCTCACCCGGATGAGTCGGTTCAAACGGAGTCAGATTGTTGGCTATCATAGTCGGATTTATGTTATCGAGAGTAATCATTCAATCATAGTGGTTTGACAGTTCAACAATATTGCAAATTGTGAGGATGGGCTTTTCGGCAGATTCATTCAAAGAGAACTCAATTCTATATTTGTCATTAACCCGAATTGAGAACAAGCCACACTTATCCCCTCCCAATACAAAGTTAGCAATTTTTCTTTATCTTCACAAATTTGTGAAAAATAAAATTACAGCCGGAGTCAATTGTCCCTTTGTGAAAGATATAGTAGCATAGGGTTGCGGCTTGGCAAAAGAGGTATTTGTGGGGGTGATGGAAGGTGGCTTGGGGTAAGTGATTTTTGACGTGTTGGAGGGGGAGGGGGAAAGTGTGTTTGCATATTCACCGAAATTTTATTACCTTTGCAGCACGTTATCAGCGGATAGCGTCTGTTGTTGCAGAAATGGTGGAATGGTAGACACGAAAGACTTAAAATCTTTTGACCAGTAATGGTTGTGTGGGTTCGAGTCCCACTTTCTGTACACATTGCAAGAGAACAAGAGACTGCGTCTTCTTTTTGACACAGTCTCTTGATTTTTTTGCAGCCTCTTGACTCAGCTTCTTTATTGACAAGGCTTTTTATCGACGCAGTCTTTATTGCCGCTGTCTCTTAAAGAGATTATGCGACGGGGTAGAGGTGAGGGATCAGTTGCGCCCTCCTTTGTTGCCTCCTCCCGTGGAGATGTCGTTGTTGTCGAGCTTAACGTGTGTTTGCTTTACATTGCTCTTCAGCGAGCCGAATTTGTAAGTTACCGAAACGCTCAGCCACCACTTTTTGTAATATCCGCTTTGTTTGATGCGCGAGTTGGGCGCTGTGGTGGTATAGGCGTAAGTCTGGTTGACAGGCAACAGCGTGCTTAACCCCAGCGACAGCCGCAGCTTGTCGTCTTTGAGGAAGCCTCTTGACATATTCAGCCCGTAATAGTAGCCGGTCTTATCAGCCTTGTTCTGCAAGGAGATCCACGGAGTCCATAATCCGCCGTAGAGGTCAAAGCGCAGTTTGCAGGGCAGCGTGTAGTCAAAGTTCAGATTCACATTGGTCTGCCAGCCGTGATTGGAGAGATTGCCAAGGCTTTTGGCCTTGTAGTTTTCATAGCTTGTGCCTACCCATATACTGCCTCCCAACTTGTCGTTGGGCCGGAATTCTCCGTAAGCGCCCACGCTGAACGAGCGGTATTTGCCCGTGTTGGCGTAGGTGGTGTGCAGCACGCCGTCTTGCATAAACTGGAATTTATTTATGGAATTGTCCGACTGATAATAATCCAGGCTGAATTCGCCGCTGACCTTGCCGCCGTAGTTAGAGTATTTCAGCTCCACATTGTGCAGCTTTTCGCTGGTAAGATTCGGGTTGCCGTAGTCCAGAGATCCGTAAGTGAGGTCATTGACAAACGGGTTAAGCTGCGATACCGAAGGGCGTCTGATGCGTATGCTGTAGGCAACCCGCAGATTGGAAGCGTCGGTGATGTTGTAGGTAAGAGAGGCATTTGGCACCCAGTCGTTGAGGCGGTTGCTGAAATCCTTGTAATCGGCCACATCCTCCAGCTTCTTGTAGTCGATGCCCAGACGCGTATGCTCGTAACGCACGCCGGCTCTGGTGCTGAAATGGCCGAAAGTGGCCGAATAGCTCAGATAAGCCGCGTAAACATCATTATGCTGCGTGAGACCGATGTAATGACTCCTGTTGAAGACTTCCCCGTTGTCCGACAGAGCCGTACTCTCGTTCATCCGGTTCGACCGTATCACAGCTTTTGCACCCGTTTCCAAGGTATGGCGGTCGGCAAACAGAGGCAGCGAATAATCTATCTGCAACGTATGGTGCCCCATATAGCTGTTGGTGAGATGACGGTTAAACGGATCCTCCGTACCCGGGAAATTGATATAGTCGCTGCTGCTCGTATTGCTCTCTCTCGGCGCCCAGTTGTAGTCGAACTGATACGTCAGCGCCAGGAAATGGAGCGTGTTGTTGGGGAAAGTGTGCTGATACGACAAAGAAGAAGTGAGGCCCCGGCGGTCCTGATGCGTGAGAATACGGCGGTTATAGCTCCATTGCGGCTCATTGTCAACCGACCACATAGACAGCGTCTGGTCAGACACGGAGGCGTCATACGAATGACTGTAACGAGCCGTAAAGGTGAACAGGTTCAACGTGTCAGGTTCCCAGCTTAAATCCAGTCCGGCGCCGGTGTATGAATATTTGTTGTTCTGGCGCATGCGGATGCGGTAGAAACGGTTCTTGTCGGAGGTCAGGTTCTCGCGTTCGTAATTACCGTAAGTGTGCGGTTGCATCACACGTCGGTTGTTGCCGTTGGCTGACACTGCTGCCGTGACATTGCGGTATTTGCCGCGCAGATATACCGACCCGTTGTAACCCCTGTTCGACATGCCGGCACGCACATTGCCGCTGTAGCCTTCCGTGCGTTGTTTCGTCACCGTGATGATGTTGAGGATGCCGCCCGTGCCTTCAGCCTCATATTTGGCGCCCGGGTCCGTTATCACCTCAATCCGCTTTATAGATGATGCCGGCATAGCCTTAAGAATGCTCTTGGGGTCGGAACTGAGCATAGGGTCGGGTTTGCCGTTGACGTATATCTTGAAATTGCTTTGACCCTTGACCTTTATGTTGTCTTCACCGTCTACGCTCACCATAGGCACCCTTCGCAGCATCTCCAACACCGTTTTGGCGCCGCTGTCGGGGTCTTTCTCCATATCGTAGGTGAGCTTGGCGCCGTCGCTGCGGATAAGGTCTCTGCGACTTACAACCACCACTTCGTCAAGTTCTTTCGCCGCTGCCGACAGCGTCAACACCCCCAAATCCGTGTTGCTCTTGACCTCAAAAATGTGCCTGAGCGGCGAATAGCCGGCAGCCGAAGTGGTGAGACAATACTCGCCGCTTTTCCTGGCGCTGAAGTTGAACCGACCCCCTTCACCTGTCATGCCGCTGAGGATAGGCTTTACCGTGTCGGGCAACAGATATACATTATAAGAGACGCCGAGACAGGCCTCTCCCGTCTCCTTCTCAACCATCCTGCCGCTTATCGTATACGCCTTTATCATGAACGGCATAACCATAAAAAGCACAGCCGCTGCGCACCGATACACCGAACAAACGATTTTTGATTTCATTTTAGCATTTTTAAGTTTTGATTCGCATATATGACGTCAACCCCCACAGCAATGTTACACCCCCTTCAGGCAACGCTTGAAAAAATTCTCCAATGTTTACATTTGTGTAAAACATATTTTGTAACTTTGCATTGGAATTTCCAACGCAAATCACTATGAGCGAAGTAGAACTCCTTTTGGTCAACAGCAGTGACAGTTGCACTATGTATACAATACAGTTCTTGTCTGACGATATGAGCGAATTTGAAAAAAATCGTCACTAAATTCAGGCAAGATGCAGAACTGAATCCCGATTTTCAAGCGATTATGCGATTCGTAGAACAGATATTGTCGAATGGCGCATTAGAACGATACTTTCGACGCGAAGGCAAGATGAGCGATTCTGTAGTTGCACTCCCTGTATTGAAATCAAAGTTGCGTCTATATTGTCTTCGGTTGACTGATAAAATTCTCGTCCTCGGTAATGGCGATGTGAAGAACAGCCGAACATACGAGGAAAACGAAAAGCTACAAGGATACGTTATAGATTTACAGAAGTTCGAGCGTCTTCTCAAACAGGAAGTGCGCTCCGGCAACGTGCAGATTACTGAAACAGAAATACTGACCGATAAACCTTTTGAGATATGAGAAACGCTAATATTCCTCTGCAAGAAATTTTTGACGAGATTCCACGCGAAAAGCGAGAGGAAACACGCCTCTCTTTCGCCATATCCAACCGAATAGACACTCTGATGCGTCAGCGGGGTCTCAACCGAAAGCAGTTGGCCGAAGCCCTTGGCAAGCGTCCTAATGAAATTACCAGATGGTTAAGTGGTGAACATAACTTTACCCTGGCAACCATTGCCAAGCTTTCCACTTTTTTCGGGAATCCAATAGTTGATGTTGTCTGCTGAAGGATGTAGCTTACTTTTGTCGGTGGCTATCATTTTGGTCAGTGCTTCATAGTCGAATAAGGTCTCTCGATACGATAGTGAATAGGATTCAGCCCACAAAATGAGGTCTGAAAATACCAACTGTGACACGCCGTTTTGTAGGCCTTAGAAAGGGATACAAGCGCATAATATTAGGGAGACAAAGGTTAGAAAGCGGTGCCTTGGGGGGTATAAAGGCGGAAAGAGGAAAGGGAAAAAAGGAGGAGGCAGCTACCGGGTGTCGGTGGCTGCCTCCTGCTATGGTGGGGTTATTGGATTAATCGTGACGGGGTCCGCGATCGCCGTTGTTACGGCGCGGGCCACGGCCTTCGGGACGACGCGGACGGTCGCCTTCGCGGCGGGGACCTCCTTCGCGGCGAGGACGTGCCTCACGCTCTACATAGCCTTCCGGCTTGGGCTGCAATGCACGCATGCTCAGACGATATTTGCCCGTCTTCTTGTCTATCTCTATCAGCTTCACCGTCAGCTCGTCGCCTTCCTTGATGCCGCTGCTGGCCATGTCGGGAAGACGGTCCCAGCTTATTTCGCTGATATGGAGCAGGCCGTCGCGGCCGGGCATAAACTCCACGAAAGCGCCAAAGTCGAGTATCGACCTTACTTTGCCGCGGTATGTCTCGCCCTCTTCGGGAATGGCCACAATAGCCTTGATGCGCTGCAGAGCGGCTTCTATGCCGTTCTTGTCCTTGGAGGCTATCTCTACGGTGCCTACGCCGGTCTCCTCATCCTCAGTAATGGAGATGGTGGTGCCGGTCTCCTCCTGGATACCCTGGATAACCTTGCCTTGCGGGCCTATCACGGCGCCTATCATCTCTTTGGGTATCTCTATGGTTACCAGACGCGGAACGTGAGGCTTGTAATCCTCGCGGGCCTCGGGTATAGTCTCCTTGATGATGTTGAGTATGTGCATACGTCCGTCGCGAGCCTGGTTCAGAGCCTTCTCCAACACCTCGTAGCTCAGGCCGTCGCACTTAATGTCCATCTGAGTGGCGGTGATGCCGTTTACGGTGCCGGTTACCTTGAAGTCCATGTCGCCGAGGTGATCTTCATCGCCCAGGATGTCGCTGAGGATGGCATATTTGGTGTTTCCGGGGTCGGAGATAAGACCCATGGCCACACCTGCCACCGGGCGTTTCATCTTCACGCCGGCATCGAGCAGAGCCAAGGTGCCGCCGCATACCGTAGCCATCGACGATGAACCGTTGGATTCCAGAATGTCGCTGACAATGCGGCAGGTGTAGGGGAAGCCGTCGGGGAACATACGTTTCAGGGCGCGGTGAGCCAGGTTACCGTGGCCTATTTCGCGACGTCCGACACCGCGCTGGGCACGAGCCTCGCCGGTGCTGAAGGGCGGGAAGTTATAGTGAAGCAGGAAGCGCTCCTTGCTTTGGTTGAGCACATCGTCAACAATCTTTTCGTCGTTGGTGGTACCCAGGGTGCAGGTTACCAGAGCCTGCGTCTCGCCACGGGTAAAGATGGCTGCTCCGTGAGGGCCGGGCAGATAATCCACCTCGCACCAGATGGGACGTATCTCGGTGGTTTTGCGGCCGTCGAGACGGATGCCCTCGTCAAGCACACAGCGGCGCATGGCCTCTTTCTCCACATCGTGATAATAGCGCTTCACCATGGCAATGCGCTGATCCTCGTTGTACCGCTCCAGCTGCTCCTCGGTGAGTTCGGGCATCTGCTCAATGTATTCGTTGCAGATAGCCTCAAACTGGTCGGCACGCCAGTGTTTGTCGGCGTTGCCCTGGCGGGCTATGGCGTAAGCTTTGTCGTAGCATTTGGCATGAACGTCGGCGCGCAGAGCGTCGTCGTTTATCTCGTGGTTGTATTCACGTTTCTGCTCGTGGCCGCTTTCGCGCATCAGCTCTTCCTGCACCTTGCACTGCTCTTTGATGGCGTTGTGAGCTACTTTGAGAGCTTCGAGGAGCTCAGCCTCGCTCACCTCGTTCATTTCGCCTTCCACCATCATGATGTTGTCGAAGGTGGCGCCAACCATCAGTTCTATGTCGGCGCGTTCCATCTGAGCGAACGTGGGGTTGATGACCCATTCGCCGTCAACGCGAGCCACACGCACCTCCGAGATAGGTCCGTGGAAAGGTATGTCGCTGCAGGCCAGAGCGGCAGAGGCTGCCAGACCTGCAAGAGCGTCGGGAGCATCATTCTCGTCGGCCGAGTAGAGAGTTACATTTACAAACGTCTCGGCGTGATAATTGTCGGGGAAAAGGGGGCGAAGCACGCGGTCAACAAGGCGCGACGTCAGTATCTCGTAATCTGACGAACGACCTTCGCGTTTCAGGAATCCGCCCGGATAACGGCCTATCGAGGCATATTTCTCTTTGTATTCTACGGTGAGGGGCATGAAGTCCACGCCCTCATTGGCCTCTTTGGCCGAGCACACGGTGGCCAACAGCATCGTGTTGCCCATTCTTACTTCTACAGCTCCATCTGCTTGCTTGGCAAGTTTGCCCGTCTCTATGGTAATGACACGGCCATCGCCAAGTTCAATGGTTTTTTTGATTGGCTTTAACATCAGATTTTTTTGTCTTCTAAAAATTCGTGCAAAGTTAATACATTTGGCGCGTTTTTCCAAAGGTTTTATTAACTTTGCACCCAAATTCAACCCATCGATGAATACCTCAAACGTTAAAAATATTAAAAATCTGTTGGCCGGCCTGGCCGCAGCTCTCTTTTTAATCGGCAGCTCGTCTTGTTCCGACCCCAAATTCAAGGTTGAGGGCACGGTGAACGGCGCCGACAACAAGACCATAGTCATTGAGTGTGCCAATGCCTCGGGCATGTGGCTGCCGCTCGATTCGGCCCGCACGGATGCCGACGGACATTTCTCGCTTCGCCTGCCTGCTCCTGAACAACCCGAGCTTTACCGCCTCAGCTACGGCGGCTCGTATATCTATCTGCCCGTTGACTCCATCGAGACCCTGACGCTTACCACCACAGCCAAGCAGTTCGGCTCCGACTTTACCCTGGTCGGCACCGACCAGGCCAACCTCATGACCCAGTTCCAAAAGCGCCTGGGGTGCCTGAACCTCAACAACCCCGATTCGGTGGCTCTCTTCAAGCGCTGGGTGCTGAGTAATGTGGTTCTGGCGGCTCAGGGACATCCCACAGTGCTGCAGTATTACGCCCTGACCTGTAACGTAGGCGGCAAGCAGCTCTTCAACATCAACACCCCCGAGGATGCCCGCGCCTTCTCGGCTGTGGCCACCGCTTATCAGCAATACCGTCCCGACGACCCGCGCGCCAAAGCTCTTGAGCAATTGGCTCTGCGCGCCCAGCGCTCGCGCAACTCCGCTCAGGGTCGCGTGCGCAAAGTGCAGGCCGGCGAGTCGGCCATGATTGACATGGAGCTTAAAGACAAAACCGGAAGGCCTCAGAAGCTCTCCACAATAGCCTCAAACGGCAAACCGACTCTGGTTATTTTTACCTCCATGGGTCAGAAAAATTCGGCCGTGGTAACCGGTGAGTTGGGCAAGGTTTACGGCACTTACGGCAACAGCATGAACTTCTACATGGTTTGTCTGAACACCAACATAGCGGCATGGCGTGAAGAGGTTCGCGATATTCCCTGGACCACGGTGATTGACCCCGACGGTCAGGGCTCGCTCAATGCCCGAAACTATGCGTTGCAGGGTCTTCCCACCTTCTTCCTCTATAACTCCAAAGGTGAGCTGGTGGACAGGGCCAACAACTTCCCCGAATTGCTTAAGAAGCTCCCGAGTGTTCAGTAAGCTGAACACTCGGATTGGCAAACCTTTGTAGCCTGAAGGTTGTTTTTTCAATACCTTAATTCACATAATTCCCCGTACTATGAAGAAAACAGTAAATTCGCTGCTGCTGTTTTTGCTTAGTCTGATGTGCATGACGGCAACGGCGCAGACCAAAGATGGCAAAGTCAAGGGACACAGCACCAACCCCGACGTCTATTTTCTGGAGATAGACCAGGTGCCCAACAGCCTTCAGCTTCTTCCCGGGCCGCCCGACCCTGCCTCGGTGGCTTTCCTCTATGACCAGGCCCGCTACAACTGGGGCAAGATGCAGCGCAACACTCCTCGCGGCGAGCAGGCCTTTCAGGATGCCCGTATCGGCGGACAGCATTTGCCCGACGCCTTCTCCGAGGCTTTCGGCATCAACATCAATCCGCAGGATACGCCCGAAATCTACAAGCTCATTGTGGGCATGCGTGAGGATGCCGGCGACCTGGCCACACGCGCAGCCAAGGACTACTACAACCGTCAGCGTCCGTTTTCCTTCTACGGCGAGATGACGTGCAACCCTGAGCAGCAGGAAGAGCTCAGTACCAACGGCTCATATCCCTCGGGCCATACCTCCATAGGCTGGGCCACCGCGTTGGTACTGAGCGAGATTAACCCCGACCGCATCAACGATATTCTGCAGCGCGGCTATCAGATGGGCGAGAGCCGTGTCATCTGCGGCTATCACTTCCAGAGCGACGTGGATGCCGGCCGCATCACAGGCGCCGGTGTGGTGGCTCGCCTCCATGCCGACCCGGGCTTCAACGCTCAGCTTGAAAAAGCTAAAAAGGAATTTGCCGGGCTAAAGAAAGCCGGTAAGGTAGCACCCCATAACGCAAAATAAACCCTCTTTTTAACCCTTTTGCCGACGTCATCTTCATGCGGAAATAACGCCGGTAAAGGGTCTTTCTGTACTTTTCTGTTACACCGTTAAATCAATGTCGCGAGAACCATGAAAAAAATCTTACTCGTATGCTTGTTATGTGCCTTTGGCGTCTCGGTCTGGGCACAGTCCGCAGATGAGCCGAAGCTCAAAGTCAGTCCCACGGGCCGCATTCTGCTCGACGGCGCCCTCTTTGCCGGCAATTACGGCGACCTTTTCAAACCGGGTCTGGCCATCCCCGACGCCCGCGCAGGCGTGAAGGCTTCTTACGGTAACTGGACGGCCAAAGTTGACATAGGTTATGCTTACGGCAAAGTCGGTCTCAAAGACATATATATTGAATATAATTTTGACGATGAGAACCTGATACGCGGCGGTAACTTCATTCATCAATATGGCCTGCAGAGCGCCACATCCTCGTCAATGAAAGTAACCATGGAGGAACCCACCAGCAACGAGGTCTTCAACGCACCGCGTCAGCTTGGGTTCATGTATGAACACTCGGCCGACAAATGGCTCGCTACGGCCTCTTTCCATGTTGAGACGCAGTCTATGTTCCACACCGCCAATCAGATGGGCAAGCAGGGCTACGGGGTGCTGTCGCGCGTCATCGCCAGGCCTTTCCACTCCGACGGCAAAACGCTGCAGTTCGGCATATCGGGCGGCTTCGGCACTCCCATCTACAGTTCCGACGAAGGGCTGAATCACCACAACTTCACTCTCGGCGCCAATTTCCCGGTGCGCGTGGACAAGGTGAAGGCTGTGGGAGCAACCGTCGACAATGCCATGAACATGTTTAAGTTCACCCCCGAGCTGCTTCTCAGCTACGACCGCTTTGCCCTTGAATCGCAGTACTTCTTCAACCGCTACAACCGCCGCAGCCATATCCATGCCTTTACCGGCCAGGGCGCTTACGTAACGCTGCGAGGACTGCTGCTTGGCTCCAAATACGGCTATAACATGGTTGACGGGGGTCTTGCCACGCCTGCTCCCAAAAGCCTTGAGCTGGTGCTGAGCTACAACTACACAACCCTCACATCGCCAAAAGCCGATATCTGGGGCGGCCGACTCAACGACGTCAGCGCCACGGTGAATTACTACATCAACAAATACATGATTTTCCGGTTCCGCTATGCCTACACGCATCGCTGGGACTCAGACCTCGGTCCGAAAGTCGACCTCAGCACTTTCCTGGCTCGCCTGCAGATAATCTTCTGACGGCTCCCTGACTGACACGGTGCGGGAAAAATTAATCCGTGGCCGGTAAAATATAAAGCTTCCGCCGCACGTTAAATATGTAAAAGCGACGGCGATATGAAGGATTACGAGGCTTATCTGCGCTATGAGCTCAACCGCTCGCAATATACTGTGAATGTGTATATGGCTGATTTGCGCCGGTTTGCCTCGTGGTATGCTGAAGACACACACATCCCATTCAGTGTTGCCGCTGTTGAGCAGCGCCACGTCAGAGCCTGGCTCGCTCAGCGGGCACGCGAAGGCTGTTCGCCCCGCAGCCTGAGGCGTTTCGCCTCCTCCCTCGCAGCCTTTTTCCGGTATCATCAGCGTCTGGGAACCATCAGCCGCAACCCCTGTCAGGACTTGAAGCTCCCTAAAATGAGTTCCGCACTCCCCACGCCCGTCAGGGAAGAGGAGATGGAGCGTCTGCTGGCGGCCGACACCATTGCCCCTCCTGCCGAGACGTCGCTGGAGCGCTTCAGTCGCCTGCGCGGTGCCCTCATCATAGAGCTGCTCTATGCCACCGGTATGCGCCGCGCTGAAATCATCAGTCTCAACGACATCGACATTTCCCCCGCACAATGCACCCTCAAAGTCAGGGGCAAACGAGGCAAGGAACGCATCCTGCCTCTGGCGCCGCAGCTCCTGCAGCATATCGACGAATACCGCGCTGCCCGCGACGTGATTTTTGCCGCTCCCGGGCCGCTGCTGGTGGGCAACCGGGGCAAGCGCCTGAACTTTAACTCCATTGCAAGCATTGTAAAGATAGAGCTTGGCTCAACGCACGTGTCGCGCAAATCGCCGCACACGCTGCGTCATACTTTCGCCACAGCAATGTTGCGCGGAGGTGCCGACCTCAGAACGTTAAAAGAACTCCTTGGCCACTCGTCGCTCGCCACGACGCAGATCTACACACATCTGTCGGTTGAGGAACTTAAAAAAAATTATAATCAGGCCCATCCCAAGGCCAAAAAATGAATTAACCATGGAAGTACAAATCAACGCGATCCATTTCGACATCACCGAGAAGCTGACCGCCTTTATCAACAAGAAGCTTGACAAGCTGAGCCGCCGTTATGAAACCATTACCGGCGTCGACGTAACGTTGAAGGTTGTAAAGCCCGAAACCTCCATGAACAAAGAAGCAGCCGTGCTGCTCACCGTCCCCAACAGCGAAGACCTCTTCGCCTCCAAAACCGCCGACAGCTTTGAGGAAGCCATCGACCTCTGCCTCGAAGCACTCGAACGTCAGCTCGAAAAGCTGAAAGGTAAGAAATAACTCCGGCCCGTGATTGCCCCGATTCTGAGACGCATAAATCGTCTCTTAGTAAGGCAATCAGATGCCGAAACCAAAAGATTCAAGCACGTCTGAAAAGGCACCTTTAGTTAAATTAAGTTAACAAATCCCCGGTGCTATTGCCGCCCTCAGGTTTTTGTGTTAACTTTGCAACGGATTAGGAAACATAGCCTATAGACCTGACATGTAAGAATCTATTTAGTTAAGCTACAGAGAGGAGTGCTTGAGAAAGCGTTCCTCTTTCTTTTACCCCTGAGGATTGCGCATTTTTCAGGCACAGGAAACCGGAATGGATTAAAAATTTTTGCAAAGAGCCTTGCAAACAATAATTTTTTTGTAACTTTACGGCCTGATGTCCCTATCTATGGAAATTCTGCTGATGATACGATTGCAAACGTGGATTTACACCATCCTGGCGATAGTGTATTTCATAACCATCATCAGCTGCATAGTAGTGGTGCTGAGCGAAAACCGCAATCCCATAAAATCGCTTGCCTGGGTCACCGTGCTCTTCTTTCTGCCCGTTGCCGGTTTGGTGTTCTACCTCTTTTTCGGCCGCAACCCCAAAAGCAGGCACCGTCTCAGCCGGCACAACAAACGCAAACTCCTGCACAGGGTGGCCATGCGTACTTTGCCGGCGGCACAGCTCAACATCGACGACGTCAACCGCCAGATTGTGATATTGTCTGAGACAATGTCCGACACCCCGGTTACCGTGGGCAACGATATACAGGTATTCACCGAGGGAAAGGATAAATTTGAATCTCTGAAACGCGATTTGCGCGAGGCAAAGTGGTTCATCCTACTGCAATATTACATCTTCACCGACGATAAGATAGGCCACGAAATCGCCGACATACTGATTGAGAAAGCCAAAGCCGGAGTGGTGGTGAAGGTCATCTACGACCATGTGGGCAGTTTCTCCGTGTCGGGCAAGTTCTTCAAACGCATGCGCGAGGCAGGCATTGATGCGCAGCCTTTTCTGCGCGTTACCTTCCCGCAGCTGGCCAACCGCATCAACTGGCGCAATCACCGCAAGATAGTGGTCATCGACGGCGTCACCGGCTACATCGGCGGCATGAACATAGCCGACCGATACGTGGAGCCGCAAGGCAACAAACCACCCTGGCGCGACACCCATTTCCGCATCCGGGGAGCCGCCGTCTCCACACTGCTCTATTCCTTTACTTCCGACTGGAGCTATATGGGCCGGCCGCTGCCCAGGCAGGAGATAAACTTCACGCCCGAAAACATTGACAACGACACCGCCGTACAGCTGCTCACCTCCGGACCCGACAGCAAATGGCCTGCCATAGCGCTTACCTATCAGAAAGCCATTTCATCGGCACGCAAGCGCCTGTATATACAGACGCCATATTTCCTGCCCACCGATGCCTTGCTCAAAGAGTTGCAGAGCGCAGCCCTGGCAAAAGTCGACGTACGCATCATGATGCCGCGCTTCAGCGATTCGCGCCTCCTTAACCTGGCTTCCTACAGCTATATAACCGAGTGCTTGCGTTCCGGCATAAAAGTATATTTCTACGAAACGGGCATGATTCACTCAAAAGTGATGATTGTGGACGACGAACTCACCGTTGGCGGCTCGGCAAACTTCGATTTCCGCAGCTTTGAGCACAACTTCGAGTCGACATTGCTGATTTTTGACCGCACCCTCAACCAGCACATGCGCGACATCTTCTTCAGCGACCTTCAGCACTGCACCAAACTCACCTACAAGACCTGGCGCAGCCGCCCCTTACCCCAGCGTGCCTTAGAGTCCATCCTCCGCCTCTTCTCTCCCATCCTCTAACCCCCCTCCTCCCTCTTTCCTTTTCAGCAGGCCTATTCGCCTTTTCTATCCGCCACTTTCTTTAATTTTGGTGCAGGCGAACGCTTTAGCGTCGAATAAATGCGTCGCATAAGGGGCTTCGAGAAAGGGGCGCCGGTAAGGGGCAACCGCAAAAAGAGTGTGCCATAAAGGCAGCCTCGGCTCCTTTATGGCACACTTTCTGTGGTTATAAATAGCTATTATCTGTTGGTGATACGGCGCGTGGTCTGCGTGCCGTCGTCATAGATAGTAACCTTGATGTAAATCTTGCCGTCGGCGCTCTTCGGAGCCGGAACCTGCAAGCCGTCGGGGGTAAACCAAAGCTCGGTGCGGATATCCTGCACAGTTTCGTCGAGGCAGCCGATGCCTGTGGCCTGCTTAGCCTCCAGCTTCCAGCTGCGTGTGAAATCGCCGCAGCGAGCCGTGAGAGTAACGGCGCCCGAGTAATTTTCGGTGGTCCATTTCATCAAATCGCCCTGTTGCTCCAGCGGAGCCGTAGCCGGGTCAATGGTCCAGGTTACACCCTCAGGAATGCCCACATTGAAGTTGCGGCGAACATTGTCGAACGAATTGTCAGAGCGCAGAATTACCGCTGCCGCATTACACTTCCAGCCGTTGTCCTGGCGCATGGCTGCCGGCACAGGCATAATATTCTTGCCGAGGAGCGTCCAGCCTTCGCTGATATTGGTGTTGCAGAGCTGAGCCAAAGTAACGCCCGTGGTGCCCGGTGATACTTCGCCCTTATTGCCCCAGTCGGTAGCATAATAGCAGTTCGACAGTGCGTTGAGATCGTTCCAGAAAGCCGGTTGGCTGGTGATGGTGATACCTGCCATAACACCGCCCTCCATACATTCCACAGGAGCCGCATTGTAGCAGTCTTTCACCTGCGACCTCTGCGACGACTTGTTCATAACCGGTTCGCCGAGGATACCTGCCACCATGGTCGGACCGGATACGGCGCCGAAGTTAGCGCAGTTCTCAATCAGACCGGGGAACTGACCGGCGATGCCGCCTATGGCATGGCCATCGGTAGCTGCCGACGTTGTCGCCACACCTATTGTGGTGCTGAGGCTCTTTACGGTGCCTGAGTTCCAGCAGCCGCTGATGACGGCCGACGCAGTCTTTGCATTCACAACACCCTGTGTGCCCACAATGCCGCCCGCCATGCGGCGGTCAACGGTGATGTCGCCCGTATTGCGGCTGTCATCGATGCGGGCGTTCTTGCCCCACAAAGCACCGGCGATGCCGCCTGCGCCATACTGGGCGCTCACAGGAGCCGTGTTGGTGCAGTTGTTTATCAACACAAAGTCATTGGCATGCCCTATGATGCCGCCGGCCCAGTAACAGCTTGAACCGAGACCCTTTATCTCGCCCGTGTTGAGGCAGTTCTCCACCGTTATGGTGTAGTCTTGCGTGGCGACGCCAGAAGTGGTACCTAAGATGCCGCCAGCTCCATAAGCCTTGTCGGTTACCGAAATAGTGCCCGAGTTGCTGCAGTTGAGATAATAGCTGCCCGGTTTATACTGAGCGGCTATGCCGGCTGCTGCCGGTGAGGAGCTGGAAGAAGTGTTGCTCACGGCCTCCAGATTGCCCGTGTTGACGCAATTCGTGTACTGCCCCATGGCGGCGCCTACCGTCGACGAGGCATACGTGCTGATGCCGCCAATCTGTGCTTTGCCACGGATATTGCCGCTGTTGCTGCACTTGATGAAGTTGTAAATCTGGGTGGCATTCTTGGAGCCTGACATTCGGCCTACGATGCCGCCCAAGTAAAGCACCTTCTCCAGATTGATGTCGGCCTTGTTGTAACATTCCTCGAAACGCGATTCCGACGATTCGGCACATATACCGGCTATATAGCCCGTGGTGCCGGTGGTGGTCAGCGTTCCTTCATTGCCGCATTTGATGTACGATACGCCTTCCTGACCGAATGCCACTATGCCGGCAATGTAACCGGCCGAGGCTGTCGTTTCCAGTTTGCCACGGTTCACACATTCGGTGAATACGGAGCCTGTGTAAGCATAGCCTGCTATGCCGCCGACGTATCCGCGTTTCGACGTAATCGTCGACTTGTTGACGCAGTTGGTGATTTTGCCGTAGCATTTTGCCACTATGCCCCCCCGTGTAGGCATTTCCCGAAGTCATCGTTACCGTCTGAGTGCCGTTGACGGTGAGGTTGCGTATCTCGCCGCTTGCTGCCAGCACACCTATCGGCGCACGGTAAGTGGATGTGATGTCAAGCACATAGTTGTTGAGCGAATGGCCGTTGCCGTCAATGATGCCGTTGAAAGAGGCCGGATCGGCGGCGATGATGTTTATGGGCTGCTGACCGAAGTCAAGGTCGGCGGTGAGTCTGAACACCTTGCCCTCATAGTTGGTGCCTGTCTGTTCCTGACGGGTGCCTATGGCATTCCACAGCTCCGGTGTAGGTATCAGATACGGGTCGGCAGCCGTGCCCGAACCGCTCCACGGAGCCTTGGGTACGAACTGTACCGGGATGAGGCGCTTGTAGCCGTTCAGAGAAGCCTGAACGGTGTCGAGAGCCGTTGCCTTGTCGTTGGCCGGTATCTGCAGGGTATTGCCTGAAATGGTGAAGCCGTTCGACGAGAGAACGCTCCAGCTCAGACCCTGTGCCGCTGACAGCGTGGCAGGTCCCGTTACAGCCGAGCGGTTCTCGTTCTCTCCGAACAGAATGTACTGATGGCGCGCTGCCGCCACCGAAGGCTCTGCTGCGTAGGCTGTGGGAGCAGGGTAGCTGTCGGCTGCCATATTCCACAGGCTTGCCTCCAGACCGCTGAGCGGTGTGCCTGCGGTAAACTGTTGTGTAGTGAGGCCTGTCATGCCCGTCATAGGAGCGCTTTCTATGGCTCCCGAAGGAGCCAGCATGCCATCGTAGTAGTTGTTTTCCACGGTACCTTCGGTGCCTGTTCCGCCCGAGATGCCGCCCACATATTTCTGAACGCCGCAATCAACAACACCGGTGTTGACATTGCCAATGATGTCGTTGGGATAATTGGCCGAAGTAGACGTTTTGGGCGAAGTACCCGTGATGCCGCCGGCGTAGCCCTCAAGAGCGTACACCGAGCCGGAGTTGTAGCAGTTCACCACGCGGGCGCCGTTCATGCCGCCCGCAATGCCGCCGGCATAGCGAATCTGGTCTTTGCCTGCAGCCTGATAACGGCTGAGGGCATAGACGGAGCCTGTGTTGGCGCAATTCTCCAGGATGCCCTGCGTCTGACCCGTGATGCCGCCTACATTGCGGTAACCCGTCGACACTTCGCCGGCATTGAAGCAGTTGCGGATAACGCCGCCCTTGGCCGACTGGCCCGTGATGCCGCCTATCCATGAGCTGAAGCCGAAGACGTCGGCATAGTTGCGGCAATTTTCTATCAAACCGTAGTTGTAGCCTACTATAGAGCCTACAGAGGCAAAAGCCTCATATTTGCAGTCAGCGGCTATGTTTACGTTCTTCACAACACCATCCTTGGCCAGGTCGCCAATCAGACCTATGTAAGTGGCCCTTGAGAGAGTGGTGTTGACCGTGCCGATGCCTTTGGGGTCATCTTCCGGTTTTACAGTCCATACCAGGCGTCCAATCTTGAGCTTGCTGATGGTGTGTCCGTCGCCGTCGAAAGTGCCGTGGAACTGAGTGCGGCCGGTGGTATTGGTCGAGCTGATGCCGTTGAAGGTTTCGTCATACTCCATGTTGATGTCGGCCGTCATCTTGTAATACGTGCCGGGGAAGGAGACACGGCTCTCGCTGGTCATCTTGCCAAGCGCCAGCATATCGGCCTTGTTGGTGATGAGCCATGGTGAGGCAGCCGTGCCGTCGCCCTGCCAGGGTATGGGAGCCATAAGCGCCACATACTGCTGCATCAGAGCGCCGTTGCGTACTGCCAAAGTGTCGTTGCCGAATTGAAGGTCGCTGTTGAGCTTCAGCGTGCCGCCCTCAATGGAGGCATAATGACCCTTGGTGGTGAATTTGCCGTTGACAAGGAAGCCGAACTCAGTGTCGTCGATGGCATTGAGCTGCAGATTGCGCTGCAGAACCGTGCGTGTGGCCGGCGATACATAAAGCACTGCCGAACCGCTGATGTCGCTAACCGGCAGATTAATCATGGCCTTCAGGCGAGGATAAGTGTTGGCCTGCATTGTCCATGCGTCGCTTGTGCTGAAGCCCGCGGGACCCGAAGCGGCAGTAAGCTGATCTGTGGTCATGCGGTGCTCGGTGCTGCCTAAGTCGGTGATGTCGCTGTTGAAGTACGAATGGAATATCGTGGGAGGATTAGCTGCGTCGCTCGAACCGAACAGCTCCATGCAAGAGGAAGGCTGAGGGTTGTAGTTTACAGTGCCGCAATCGAGCCATGCCGATGAATAGACACGGTTGAACACCGGCTGCACGGTGCCGTTGTCGTTTGAAAGATATTGCACAAGACCCGTTATGGTGCCTGACGTAAGAGAATTGCGGGCACGCACCCAGCCTGATGAATAGGAGTCGGTGATGTTGGCCGCGCAGATACCTGCCAGACCGCCAACGCGGTTGTAGCTGGAGTAGTTGCCCGGAGTGGCCAGGAAATTGCCCGAAGCCACTGAACGCGTTATGCCTGTGCCGTTGCTGAGTCCCTGGATGATACCTACCAGACCGCCCATACAAACCGGATAATACTCGTTAGGTATGGTTATTGTGCCGGCAAACGAGCAATCGGTGATGGCGTTGGTGGAAGTGGCTGTAATGCCGCCGAAGGGCGGAATGGTGTTGGCGTTGTACATGACGCCTGCCACGGTGGTGTTGGTAACGTGGCAATTCACTATCGGACCGAAGGCCTGAGCTGTGAGACCGCCGCCATAACCGTCGGCTGCCTGCACTGTGGTGTTCGTCACCGTGGAATTACTGATGCCGTAAGAGGTGCCCGTCATGCCGCCGGCGCCCTGTGTGCCATTGGCAAGGAGAATGGTACTGTTCTTAACGTGGCAGTTTGTTACCGGGCCTTCGCAGCGCGATGCCAGAGCGGCCGCATATACATATTTCGACTGCACATAGATGTCGTCGAGCGTGAGATTGCTCAGACTACCCTCCTTGTCGACCACGCCGAACATGGCCGCATAGCCTTCGCCTGCATAGACATCGGGACCCTTGACGGTGTGTCCGTTGCCGTCGAAATGGCCGGCGAAGTAGTGTGTGCCGTTGCCTATGGGAGTGAAGTCATAGCCGGTCATGTCAATGTCGGCCATCAGCTTCAGATACTTGCCCAGATAGGGACGCGAATAATGAATGGTGTCAGTTTCAGTTGTTAAGGTGTAGTTGAAATTGTTGTCGGAGTTCACCGTTTCCTGCACCGGACAGAGGTCGTTGTAATTCTTTATCAGATAGGGACTTGCCTGCGTTCCTTCTCCCTCTAACGGATAGAGAGGCGCGGGGAAGTCGGGAGCCTTGGCCAGATTCAGCGTGGCGCTGCTTATCAGACCTACCCAATAGCTTTTGCCGTAGAAAAGGCTCATGTTGCCAAACTGAACAACCTTGGGGTCGCCGCCCTCGGCAAAGCTGAAAGTCTCGCTCCACGATTCAGGCGCACCTTTGTCGTTGAGCACCAGGTCGCCGCGCGTGTATTAGGCTGTGTTGCCTTCCACCAGACCCACCTGCGAGCGGCAGGTGTAAGTGTGGTTGCGGTTCATCAGCAGTTTTACCGTCTGTCCGTAGCCAAGGAAGTTCTTGACTTAAAGCACGTTAGCGCCCGTCTGAGTGGCTATTACCGGATAAGACGTTGTGTCGCCGCGCGTCTTGTTGATATGCGACATGATTGATGTGCCGCGCTCGAAGCTGATAGACGAATAGACGTTGGCATAATCATCCTTTTCGTAAGCCGGTTCATCGCCGCCGTTGGGGTCGTCGCGGTCATAGAAAATGCCCCACGGCACATCCGAGGTCATGCTGCCGTCGGCATTGATGGTAAGCACAAGAGCCTGTGTGCGTATGGGCTTGCCGTTGGCCATATTCACAGGCGCCACCGAAATAGACGTGCCGTCGGTGCGTTTTATCACCGTCTGGCTCTGAATTGTCAGCGTGCTGTTTTCAGTGTTCAGGATGGCCTTTACAATGCCGCCCGAACGCCAGAAGTTGCTGATGGTTACGGCTGTTGTACTTCCTTCTAAGGGCGTTATCACGGCTGTTGAGCCGCCCGTAAGGCTGGTGAGCAGGAACGGATACTGGTTTATCCATTGTCCTTGCAGGTCGGTTACACCCGACACCGCGCCGCGCGGCTTAGGGGTGCTCTTGGGCCGGTCGATGGCCTTTAACGGGCCACGTCCCACACTCATTTCCGGCGCTTCGAGAGTAAACGCCGCCTGCGTGCCCCGGTCGGTTGCCGTTGCGCCGCGTGCCGTCGTCTCTCCCTGCTGCACCGGTGTCCGCAGCTCCAGAGGAGCCGTCCGTGCAGGTTCCATGCGGAAAGAGGGTGCCGGAAGGTCCTGACCGTAGGCCGTGGCGCTCCCTGCCGCCAGCATTACCGCTATAGTCTGCATCAGATGTTTGTGTAGCATAGGTGTTTAAGGTTTAGATTTATTTGAGATGTCATTTCAAAAGCCATAAACTGAAGCTGATGCTCTTACAGGCCTTTGGTCTTCTTCAGCAGGATATGCAGGAGATGAAAAATTTTCTTAATTGATTCGCGGTTGTCAGAAATTATTCGTCATTATCCGGTTCATTCAAGAACTCTTTTCTCACTTTGCAAATTTAATAAAATTAAGACTTCTGCGCAAAGCAAATCCAAAAAATGCGGCCCTTTTTTAAGGCCTCATTAATTAATTGCGGTATTTTTTCGGATGATAAAAAAATTCAGATTTCGCTGCCTTGTTTTTGAAATATTGCTGCATTAAAGGCGTCGCGACTTCTGAATTACACAAGCTGAGAGATAGCCTGCGGAAATTGTACTCCCATGGGGAGTCGAACCCCAATCGATGGAACCGGAATCCATTATTCTATCCATTGAACTATGGGAGCTGTTTGCTGTTCCGGCTGCAAAGATACAAAAAATTCCGTTAACGGCAAACTCCGCATCCTTCTGTTGCAGGTGATTAGTGTGCCTTTCAACTTTTTTTATTACCTTTGTGGCGCAATGAATGTAAGGATTGAGCCATCATGGAAAAATGAGCTGCAGGGCGAGTTCGGCAAACCCTATTTTGCACAGCTTGTCAGCAATGTGAGGCAGGAATATGGTTCCGGCCCCGTATTTCCGTCGGGAGGCAACATTTTTGCAGCTTTCGCCGCCACACCCTTCCCGCAGGTCAAGGTGGTGATAGTGGGGCAGGACCCTTATCATGGCGAAGGTCAGGCCAACGGACTGGCCTTTTCGGTAAATCCGGGGGTGAGAATGCCACCCTCGCTGCTTAATATATTTAAAGAGGTGTCGGCAGAGACCGGCGTGCCTATTCCCGCCGACGGTAATCTGAAGCGCTGGGCCGACCAGGGTGTCCTGTTGCTCAACTCCACCCTTACCGTGCGCGCTCATCAGCCGCGGTCGCACGCCGCTATTGGCTGGGAACCCTTTACAGACGCCGCCATTGAGGCGCTGAGCCGCGACCGCAGCGGGCTGGTGTTTCTTCTCTGGGGTTCTGACGCCATCAGGAAGGGTCATGCCATTGACCGCTCAAAGCACTTGGTGCTCACCTCGCCGCATCCCTCGCCTCTCTCGGCTCACAGAGGTTTTTTCGGAAACAATCATTTCAACTTGGCAAACGACTGGCTGATAAAGCATGGTCAGAAGCCCATAATCTGGTAGTAAAGCAAAAGAATAGAAAAATGACCTTACAGGAACGAAAAGTTATGGCATCGCTGTTGCATGGGCGCGGATATAACTGTGCCCAGTGTGTATTGTTGTCGTTCGACGATTGCACCGGTCTGGACAGTGCGGCGGCCTCACGGCTGGCAATGGGCCTCGGCGCCGGCGTGGGCGCGCAGGGCGAGATGTGCGGCTCGCTGCTCGGCATGACGCTGGCTTTAGGCATGATGCGCGGCGATGACCCTAAGAACAAACCTCAAGTCAATGCCGAAGTGCGTGAACTCACCAAACGCTTCCGCAATAGAAACAAAGACCTTTATCTCTGCCGTGAATTACGTGCCGCCAAATTCAAATCATGCGATGACCTGGTGGCTGACGCCGTGGAGATTCTTCACAACTATCTGGTTGAGCGGAACGAGCTGCAGCCCGATTCGGAAAATTAAGTTCCCATGAACCATCTGCGCACGCTGCCGGCTCTTTTGGCATTGCTTTTGTTCCTCTCTACAAAAGCCTTTGCCCTCGACACGCGCACGCGCATCTTCGACCCGGCTTTCGCCTCGCTCAAAGTGAGCTGTCAGGAGGATTTCTGGTCAGACCCGGTGATTCGCAACGGCACAGATACGCACGTCGTTGTCAGCTTCGACGAATTCGTCGATGAAGTGTCGCATCTGCGCTACCGGCTCCTGCACTGTAACGCCGACTGGCAGCCCTCGAACCTGGTAGAGGCAGAATACCTCGACGGCTTCAATCTTGCACCAATTGAGGATTACGCTTTCTCATACAACACGTTTGTACACTTCGTCAATTACCGCATAGTGCTGCCCAACGAGCAGATGCAGCCTCTGGTGTCGGGAAATTATCTGCTGCAGGTCTTCCCCGAAGAGGAACCCGAGCGTATCCTTTTGCAGGCGCGCTTCAGTGTGAGCGAAGAGGCCGTGGCAGTGTCGGGCAGCGTGTCGGGCATCACCGACCGCGGCGTCAACGACCGTTATCAGCAGCTGCAGCTAATGGTAGACAGGCTCGGATTCCCACTGCTGAATCCCATGACTGACCTGTTGGTGACGGTGGAGCAGAACAACGACCCCACAACGCTGCGAACCCTCACTGTGCCCTTGCGCACGGAGGGGCAGCGCATGATTTACGAACACCGCAACGAGCTGATTTTTGACGCAGGCAACGAGTTCCGCCGTTTTGAAACCGTGGCTGTGCCGTTGCCCTGTATGCGCATCGACTCGTCGCGCTATTACTCTGACCGCTACACTGCTTTCATAACGCCTGACGAGGAACGCACCCGGAATTATTTCTACGACCAGACCCAGCAAGGCCGCTTCCTGATACGCGAGCATAACTCCACCGACTCCGACCTCGGCGCTGATTACGTCGACACGCAGTTTACGCTCCGGATACCCGAGCAGATCGGGGCTTCGGTGATGCTTCAGGGCGAGCTGACTCAGGCGTTGCCCGACGATAAGAAAACTATGGTCTATGACCCGATGGCGGCCGCGTATACCCTTACGCTGCCACTCAAGCAAGGCTCATACAACTATCGTTATGCCCTAAAGGCCGGAAAGGGTCTTCCCTCGCCGGCACCCATTGAAGGCAATCATTACGAAACGCGCAACGAATATACCGTAAGGGTCTATTACCGGGCACCCGGCTCGCGCGGCGACCGTTTGCTCAGTGTGTCTAAAATCTGTAATTTCTGATAACGCCATGCTGCTCATCGACGATAAGGTGGTCTCTCTCGACATTGTGGAACAGTTCTTCTGCTGCGACCTTGACCGCTGTCTTGGGCAATGTTGCATAGAGGGCGATGCAGGCGCCCCGTTGCTGCCCGAAGAGGTGACGCAGCTGCGTAAGGCGCTCCCGGTGGTGGCTGACGACCTCACCCCCTCGGCTCGCAGGGTTATTGAAGAGCAGGGTGTCTGTTACCGCGACAAAGACGGCGACCTGGTTACTTCCCTTGCCGACGGCGAAGCCTGCGTCTTCTCCACCTTCGCCCCCGGCGGCAAATGCCTTTGCGCCCTCGAAAAGGCTCACCGTGAAGGACGCCTCGACTTCTGCAAACCCATCAGCTGCGCACTTTACCCCATACGCGTCACCAAATATCCCTCGTTCACAGCCCTCAACTATCACCGCTGGAAAATTTGCAAAAGTGCCGAAGTGTGCGGCCGCGAAAAGCACCTGCGTGTGTATCAGGTGCTTCGAGAACCCCTCGTCAGAGCCTTCGGCAAAGAGTGGTATGACAAGCTCTGTCTTACCGCCGAGGAATATCTGCGCCAGAATCCCCGCAAATCATCACACAGAGATAACAAGTAGAATCTAAGACCAATGAATGTTATCCTTTTCGATACCCATGAAGCTCACGGCAACCTCCTGCCCATCAGCTATACCCGTCCGGTAGCGGATTTCCGCGTGGGCATTCTCACCATAGCCCGCAAATGGCGGCAATATCTGCCGGGCCGCTTCTCATATCTTCCCGACGAATCGCTGCGCGACCTCTATCCGGCTGAACGCACCGGCGACAATCTTTACGTCAACGGGGCTTTGTTGCCCGATGCTGAGCTGGTGAAAGCCGTCTCCGACCTGCAGCCCGGATGCGCCCTCTTTGCCGGCAACGATTTGCTGGCGCTGCGCGGCAATAAAGATGATTTCCTCAATGCCGCTGAGTGCCAACGCGTGGAGTATGACGGCTCGCCCGTAATTCTGCGTTATGTGTTCGACGTCTTTCTCAACAATGCCGCCCAGATAGAAGCCGACTTCCGCCTGCTCACAAAGGCTCGCCGTTCGCAGCCCCTGTCGCAGAGCAATCTCTGGATAGGCCCGAAAGCTGACGCCGACGGCCTGCCACGTATCTTCATTGAAGAGGGCGCAAAGGTGGAAGGCGCCATCCTCAATACCACCGACGGCCCTATATATATAGGTGCCGACGCAGAGGTGATGGAAGGAAGCCTCATTCGCGGCCCCTTCTCCCTTGGTGAGCACTCAGTGGTGAAGATGGGTGCCAAAATCTACAGCGGCACAACCATCGGACCCTGGTGTAAGGTAGGCGGCGAACTCAACAACGCCGTAATCTTCGGCTATTCCAACAAAGCTCACGACGGATTCCTGGGTAATGCCGTAGTAGGAGAGTGGTGCAACATAGGCGCCGGCACCAACGCCTCGAACCTGAAGAACGACTACGCCAAGATAAGAGTGTGGAATTATCCGCGCCGCACTTTCATGCGCACAGACCTGCAGTTTTGCGGACTCATCATGGCCGACCACTGCCGCATAAGCATCAACGGCATGCTCAACACCGCCACAGTGATGGGAGTGGGCGTGAACCTGTTCGGCACCGGCTTCCCCCGCACCTTCATACCCAGCTTCAGCAAAGGCTCACCCACCGGCGGCTTCAAAGACGTAGACCTCGACACCTTCCTCGTTATGGCCGAACGCATGATGAGCCGCCGCGGCATACCCCTCACCAAACACGACCGCGCCCTCTTTGCCCACGTCGAAGAGCAGTCGCGCGCATTCAAATAATCTCTCCTCATACCATTCTGCATTTCCGTCAGCGGAGTTTTTGTATTTCCGTCAGCGGAGTACCGCTGCACCAAAGCAACAGAAAAACTAAAAAAAGCGTAAAAAATTTGCATCCGCCGCAAAAAATTTGTACCTTTGCAGTGCCAAAAGGCGCAAAAATCCATACCAAGGCCGTTAAGTCCCTGATAATCAGGGGTTTGCGTGCCCGTTTGGTGTGTGTGTGGTATGTGTCTGCGGCACCCTGAACAAGCTAATAAAGACAGTAAACAATAAACAAAAACAAAGAATGCCTACCATTCAGCAACTCGTAAGAAAGGGTCGCACCACGCTCAAAGACAAGAGCAAATCGCCGGCTCTGGATTCTTGCCCTCAGCGCCGCGGCGTATGTGTGCGCGTTTACACCACCACCCCCAAAAAGCCTAACTCGGCTATGCGTAAAGTGGCTCGTGTTCGCCTCACCAACGGCAAAGAGGTTAACAGCTACATCCCCGGCGAGGGTCATAACCTTCAGGAACACAGCATCGTTATGGTGCGCGGCGGTCGTGTGAAAGACCTCCCCGGTGTTCGTTATCACATCGTTCGCGGCACCCTCGACACCGCCGGCGTTAACGGCCGTCTCCAGCGTCGCAGCAAATACGGTGCAAAACGCCCGAAACAGAAAAAATAATAACCCCGCAAGTTAATCACAGCAAACTCAGTTTTTGATTTATTGGAGCTAAAGGGGTATCGCAAGGCTGGAGAAAGGCCAACCGAATCCCCGGGTTGAGTAAATGACTTCAGAGGAAGCCGTTGAAGATGTAAAAAGCAGCCAAAAACAAAAACACAACTTTTTCAACCGAAATGAGAAAAGCAAAGCCCAAGAAAAGGGTAGTACTCCCGGATCCCAAATTCCACGAAGTGAAGGTGACCAAATTCATCAACCACCTCATGTACGATGGTAAAAAATCCACCGCATTCACCATATTCTATACCGCTCTGGAGTACGTAGAGAAAAAACTTCCCAATGAGGAGAAGTCAGGTCTCGAGATTTGGAAAAAAGCCCTCGAGAACGTAACTCCCCAGGTAGAGGTTAAGAGCCGCCGTGTGGGCGGTGCCACCTTTCAGGTCCCCACTGAAATACGTGCCGACCGCAAAGAGTCTATTTCCATGAAAAATCTCATTATCTACGCCCGCAAACGCGGCGGCAAGACTATGGCCGACAAACTGGCCGCTGAAATAGTCGACGCTTACCAGGATCAGGGCGGTGCCTTCAAACGCAAAGAAGACATGCACCGTATGGCCGAAGCTAACCGCGCGTTCGCCCATTTCAGATTCTAAGAGATTTCCAACACTAAAATGGCAAAAGAACTCCATCCGTTAAAAAACACACGCAATATCGGCATCATGGCTCACATCGATGCCGGTAAAACCACCACATCCGAACGCATTCTGTTCTACACAGGCCTTACACACAAAATCGGCGAAGTGCACGACGGCGCCGCAACTATGGACTGGATGGAACAGGAACAGGAACGCGGCATTACAATTACTTCCGCCGCCACCACAACGTTCTGGAACTACGATAACAAGAAATTCAAAATAAACCTCATCGACACTCCCGGGCACGTAGACTTCACCGTAGAAGTTGAACGCAGCCTCCGTGTGCTCGACGGGGCCGTTGCTGCTTTCTGCGCCGTTGGTGGCGTAGAACCGCAGTCGGAAACAGTGTGGCGGCAGGCTGACAAATACAACGTGCCCCGCATCGGTTACGTCAACAAGATGGACCGCTCCGGCGCAAACTTCTTTGAAGTGGTGCGTCAGGTAAAAGACGTGCTCGGAGCTAACCCCCTCGCAATTCAGATTCCCATCGGCGCCGAAGAAAGCTTCAAAGGCGTTGTCGACCTGGTAAGCATGAAAGCTTATTTCTGGCACGACGAAACTATGGGCGCTGACTACGACGTAACGGAAATACCCGATAACCTGAAAGCAGAAGCCGAGGAATATCGCGACAAGATGCTTGAGACTCTCGCCGAATACAACGACACTCTGATGGAGAAGTATTTCGACGACCCCTCAACCATCACCGAAGACGAAATCCGCGCAGCCATTCGCAAGAGCACGCTGGCCATGGAAATTTATCCCATGATTTGCGGTTCTTCGTTCAAGAATAAAGGTGTGCAGACGCTGCTCGACGCCGTTTGCGCTTATCTGCCCTCGCCTGAAGATGCCGGTGCCGTTGAAGGCCACGACGTCGACGACAAGAACAAGGTAGAGAAACGCGAGCCGAGTCCCGACGCACCCATGTGCGCCCTCGCCTTCAAAATCGCCACAGACCCCTATGTGGGCCGTCTGTGCTTCTTCCGCGTTTACAGCGGCGAGATGCCCGCCGGCAGCTACGTGCTCAACACCCGCTCAGGCAAGAAAGAGCGCGTAAGCCGTCTGTTCCAGATGCACTCCAACAAGCAGAACCCCAAAGAGGTCATCGGCTGCGGCGACATCGGCGCAGGCGTAGGCTTCAAGGATATCCGCACCGGCGACACCCTCTGCGACGAGAACCATCCCATAGTGCTAGAAGCCATGGAATTCCCCGATCCCGTTATCGGCATCGCCGTGGAACCCAAAACGCAGAAAGACCTTGACAAACTGGGCGTGGGTCTGCAGAAACTTGCTGAAGAAGACCCCACCTTCCGCGTAGAGACCAACGAAGAGACCGGCCAGACCGTAATCAGCGGCATGGGCGAGCTTCACCTCGACATCATCATCGACCGTCTGAAACGCGAGTTCAAGGTAGAGTGCAACCAGGGTCGCCCGCAGGTTACATACAAAGAAGCCATCACCAAGCCCGTGGAGCTGCGTGAGGTATTCAAGAAACAGACCGGCGGCCGCGGTAAATTCGCCGACATCATTGTGCGCGTAGAACCGGCCGACGACGACTTTGAAGGCAGCCTGCAGTTCGTTGACGAAGTCAAGGGCGGCAACGTGCCCAAAGAGTACATACCCTCAGTGCAGAAAGGCTTCCAGACCGCCATGCGCAACGGCGTGCTGGCCGGCTTCCCGGTAGAGCGCCTCAAAGTAACCCTGCTCGACGGCAGCTTCCACCCCGTGGACTCCGACCAGCTCAGCTTCGAGCTCGCCGCCATAGGCGCTTTCAAGAAAGCATCCGCACAGGCAGGCCCCGTCCTCATGGAGCCTATCATGAAGATTGAAGTCGTAACGCCCGAAGAGAGCATGGGCGACGTAATAGGCGACCTCAACAAACGCCGCGGACAAGTAGAGGGCATGGAGACAGCCCGCTCAGGCGCCCGCATAGTAAAGGCAAAAGCCCCGTTGGCCGAAATGTTCGGCTACGTAACAGCATTGCGTACCATAACCTCGGGCCGCGCCACATCAACAATGTCCTTCTCCCACTACGCGGAGGTAAGCAACTCCATAGCACGCAACGTGCTCACCGAGATGCAGGGACGAGTAGATTTGCTTAAGTAATCACCAATAATAACCAATGAGCCAGAAAATTCGCATCAAGCTGAAATCGTATGACCACAACTTGGTAGACAAGTCGGCCGAGAAGATTGCAAAAACGGTGAAAGCCACCGGTGCCGTGGTAAGCGGTCCCATACCCCTTCCCACCCACAAACGCATCTTCACAGTCAACCGCTCCACGTTTGTGAACAAAAAATCACGCGAGCAGTTCCAGCTTTGCTCTTTCCAGCGCCTTATCGACATCTATTCCTCTACCTCAAAAACCGTAGAGGCCCTGATGCGCCTCGAACTCCCCAGCGGAGTCGATGTATCGATTAAGGTATAACAAAAGCAAATTCGCCAAAAAAGAAACAGCGGCGATAGAGAAAACAGCAAAGCAAAAGAAACAATTTCAACAACCACAAGAGAAATGCCAGGATTATTAGGAAAGAAAATCGGAATGACATCCGTTTTCAGTACCGACGGCAAAAACGTGCCGTGTACTGTTATCGAAGTAGGTCCCTGCGTGGTCACTCAGATCAAGACTCTTGAAAAAGACGGTTACGAAGCAGTACAGGTAGGCTTCCAGGACAAGAAAGAGAAGCACACCACCCGCCCGGAAGCCGGCCACTTCAAGAAAGCCGGAGTGACACCCAAGCGACACTTGGCCGAGTTCAAGAATTTTGACCAGACACCCGAACTGGGCTCAACGCTCACCGTAGACATCTTCACCGAAGGTGGCTTCGTAGACGTTGTAGGCACATCGAAAGGCAAAGGCTATCAGGGCGTAGTGAAACGCCATGGCTTTGGCGGTGTAGGTCAGCAGACTCACGGTCAGCACAACCGTCTGCGCGCCCCCGGCGCCATAGGTGCGTGCTCCTATCCTGCAAAGGTTTTCAAAGGCCTCCGCATGGCCGGCCAAATGGGTAACGAAAGAGTTACCGTGCAAAACCTGCAGGTAATAAAAGTGCTCCCCGAGCACAATCTGTTAATGGTTAAAGGCTCCATACCCGGCGCCAAAGGTTCAATCGTTTTAGTTGAAAGATAAATGAAAGTAGCCGTTCACAACATCAATGGCCAAGAGACGGGACGCACCGTAGAACTCAATGACCAAGTCTTTGCTTTTGAAAGCGAAGGCACCAAGAATCCGGCCCACACTCTTTATCTCGACATAAAGCAGTACCTGGGCAACCAGCGTCAGGGCACGCACAAGAGCAAAGAACGCAGCGAGGTTAGCGGCTCAACCCGCAAACTCGGTCGCCAGAAAGGCGGCGGCGGCGCTCGTCACGGCGACATCAACTCGCCCCTGCTCCGCGGCGGCGGCACAGTGTTCGGACCCCGTCCGCGCGACTACCGCACAAAGCTCAACCGCAAAATGAAGCAGTTGGCTCGCCGTCTGGCCCTTACCTCAAAAGCCGGCAAAAACCAGATTATAGTGGTTGAGGACTTCAAATTCGAAGCCCCCCGCACCAAGCAGTACGTTAACATGGCAAAAGCCTTCAATCTCGCCGAGAAGAAGGTGCTCCTCGTTACCCCCGACTCAGACAACAACATCTTCCTGAGCGTGCGCAACGTGCCCAACGCACTCATGATGCCCGCTATGAACCTCAACGCCTACGCAGTGCTCAACAACGACGCCATCATCATCACCGAAGGTTGCGTCAACATCATCAACCAGTTCTAAACGGGAGCAGACACAATGGATATCAATATCAAACCCATCTCCACAGAGAAAGCCACAGAGCTGAGCGAGAAGCTCAACCGATACGTCTTCGCAGTCTCCCCCGACGCTAACAAATTTCAGATCAAGGACATAGTAGAGAAACTCTACAACGTCCGCGTGGTGAAAGTTAACATTGCCAACTACGCAGGCAAACGCAAACAGCGCTGGACCAAATCCGGTCTGCTCAAAGGCAGCTCAGCCGCCTTCAAGAAAGCCTACGTAACAGTGGCCGAGGGTCAGACAATTGATTACTACAGCAAACTCTAAGACGCAACATGGCAGTAAGAAAATTTAAGCCCACAACCCCGGGGCAGCGACACAAAGTTATAGGTGTATTCAAAGACGTTATCACTGCTACTACACCTGAGAAATCCCTCACAGTAGGCCTGCGTTCACGCGGCGGTCGCAACAATCAGGGTCGTTTGACAGTTCGTTATCGCGGAGGCGGTCACAAACGCCGTTACCGTATCATCGACTTCAAGCGTAACACAGACAACATGCCGGCTACCGTGCTCACCATAGAGTACGATCCCAACCGCTCGGCCAACATTGCCCTCATTCAGTATGAAGACGGCAAGAAAGCCTATATCATAGCCCCCAACGGCCTCACCGTAGGCCAGAAAGTGGAGAGCGGCGAAAACGTATTGCCCGAGGTAGGCAACACCCTGCCCCTGAGCAACATACCCGTAGGTACGCTGGTACACTGCATAGAGCTTCGTCCCGGACAGGGCGCAGCCATGGCCCGCTCGGCAGGCACCTTTGCTCAGATTTCCAGCCGCGAAGGTGACTATGCAATCATGCGTCTGCCCTCAGGCGAAATCCGCAAAGTGCTTCTTAGCTGCCGCGCCACCGTGGGCATCGTTGGCAACAGCGAGCACTCACTGGAACAGAGCGGTAAAGCCGGCCGCAGCCGCTGGCTCGGACGCCGCCCCCACAACCGTGGCGTAGTCATGAACCCCCACGACCACCCCATGGGTGGTGGCGAAGGCCGTCAGAGCGGCGGACATCCCCGTTCACGCACAGGCCTCTACGCAAAGGGCCTGAAGACCCGCTCGCCCAAGAAGCACTCCAACAAGTACATCATCGAGCGTCGTAAGAAGTAATAATCCATTCACAACCATCAAATTATGAGTCGATCACTTAAAAAAGGACCGTTCATCTCAGTCAAGCTCGAGAAGAAGGTGGCTGCGATGGATGAAAGCGGCAAGAAAGCCGTCATCAAGACCTGGAGCCGCGCTTCCATGATATCGCCCGATTTCGTGGGACACACTTTCGCCGTTCATAACGGCAACAAGTTCATCCCCGTATACGTGACGGAGAATATGGTAGGCCACAAATTAGGAGAGTTCGCCCCCACACGCACCTTCCGTGGCCATGCAGGCAACAAGAAGAAATAACCGGCCTGACCGCCTAATGATATAATTTTCAACAATGGGTAAAAGAAAAAGAGAATCAGCCGACATGCTGAAGGAAGCGCGGAAGAACGAATATTTCGCCAAACTTCAGAACGTCCCTACCTCGGCACGCAAAATGCGTCTGGTAGTGGACCTGGTGCGCGGTCAGGAGGCTTACAAGGCACTTGGCATCCTCAAATTCACCAAGAAGGAGGCAGCCCGGCGTCTGGAGAAGCTGCTGCGCAGCGCCATATCCAACTATGAGCAGAAAACAGAGCAGAAAGCCGAATCAGGCCAGCTCTACATACGCACAATCTACGTTAACGAAGCAGGCATGCTCAAACGCCTCCGTCCCGCTTCCAAGGGCTACGGCCACCGCATCCGCAAACGCTCCAACCACGTAGCACTCTATCTCGACACCATCAATAAAGAAAGCTAAGACCAACCATGGGACAGAAAGTTAATCCTATCAGCAACCGCCTGGGCATCATCCGCGGTTGGGACTCGAACTGGTACGGCGGCAAGAAGTATGGCGAAACCCTGCTGGAAGACAACAAAATCCGCAAGTACCTGCGCACGCGTCTGGCCAAGGCTTCCGTATCGCGCATCATCATTGAGCGCACACTGAAGATGGTGACCGTTACCATCTGCACAGCCCGCCCGGGCATGATCATCGGCAAGGGTGGCGAAGACGTCAAGACCCTGCAGGAAGAGCTCAAGAAGCTCACCGACAAAGACGTGCAGATAAACATTCACGAGGTTAAGCGCCCCGAGCTCGACGCCGAACTGGTAGCAGCCGGCGTAGCTCGTCAGATCGAGAACAAAGTGGCTTACCGCCGCGCCGTCAAGATGGCCATCGCATCCACCATGCGCATCGGTGCCGAAGGCATCAAGATACAGGTGTCGGGCCGTTTGAACGGAGCCGAGATGAGCCGTAGCGAAATGTTCAAAGAAGGACGTACTCCCCTCCATACCCTCCGCGCCGACATCGACTACGCTCTGGTGGAAGCACTCACCAAAGTAGGCATCATCGGCATCAAAGTGTGGATCTGCAAAGGTGAGGTTTACGGCAAACGCGACCTTGCCCCCGCTTACAACACCGTTAACAAAGAGAACGCCCGCAACGGCGGCGGCCGTGGCGAACGCCGCGGTGGATTCCGCAACCGTCGCAACAACAACAACTCCAACCGATAAGCGAGCCAAGACACAATGTTACAACCCAAGAAAACTAAATTCCGCCGTTCGCAGAAGGGTCGCATGAAAGGCGAAGCCCAGCGCGGCAACCAGCTTGCCTTCGGATCGTTCGGTATCAAAACCCTGGAGAGCAAGTGGATAACCGGTCGTCAGATAGAGGCCGCCCGTATCGCCGTAACACGTTACATGCAGCGTCAGGGTCAGATATGGATACGCATCTTCCCCGACAAGCCCATCACCAAGAAACCCGCTGAGGTACGTATGGGTAAAGGTAAAGGTAACCCCGAAGGCTTCGTGGCACCCGTAACTCCGGGACGCATCCTCATTGAAGTGGAAGGCGTAAGCTACGACATAGCCAAAGAAGCCCTGCGCCTGGCCGCCCAGAAGCTCCCCGTAACAACCAAGTTTATAGTACGCCGCGACTACGACCCCTCGCAGTCCGTTTAAAAAATTACAAGAACCGACTCGTTGGCCCCCAGCCGGCCTACAACAGAGTTGAACAATAAAACCCCGTGGCTGACCGTTGAAGAGGGTGAACGAATCGGTTCAAAAGTTTTTAAACAGAATTGCCCGGCACAGAAATGCGCAGCAGTGCAATAAATAAAAACAACAGTAAACAATGAAAAAGGAAGAAATCAGAGAATTAAGCATTCCCGAATTAGTTGCCAAAATCAACGAAGCGGAGAAGGCTTATCGTGAATTGAAAGTAGCGCATGCTATTTCTCCCGTCGACAACCCGGCAAAAATCACAGCAGATCGCCGCGAGATAGCCCGCATGAAGACTATCCTGCGCGAGAAGGAGATCGCCGCTGTTGCCGCCAAGTAAACAACCCCAAAAAGTATCTGAAAAATGGAAGAAAAACGTCATTTGAGAAAAGAGAGAATCGGGATTGTTTCCAGCAACAAGGCAGACAAGACCATCACAGTCGAGATCAAGTGGAAAGAGAAACACCCCATCTATGGTAAATTCGTGAACAAGACGAAGAAATACCATGCACACGACGAGAACAACGAATGTTCGGTAGGTGATACCGTACGTTTGATGGAGACCCGTCCGTTGAGCAAGACAAAGAGATGGAGAATGGTAGAAATCATAGAAAAAGTTAAGTAACATGATACAGAGTGAATCCAGACTGGTAGTTGCAGACAACAGTGGCGCCAAAGAAGCGCTCTGCATCCATGTGCTCGGTGGCACCGGCCGCCGCTATGCCACCGTAGGCGACGTGATAGTAGTAACGGTAAAGAGCACCATACCGGGCTCTGACGTCAAGAAAGGTACTGTAAGCCGCGCCGTAGTGGTTCGCACCAAGAAAGAGATACGCCGCGCCGACGGCAGCTACATTCGCTTCGACGACAACGCATGCGTGCTGCTCAACAACGCCGGCGAACTCCGCGGTACCCGTATTTTCGGCCCCGTAGCCCGCGAACTGCGTGCTTCTAACATGAAGATAGTGTCGCTGGCACCTGAAGTTCTCTAACCCACAAAAGAAAAAGACAATGGCTAAACTGCATATCAAGAAAGGCGATATGGTCTATATCATAGCCGGCGACGACAAAGGTACCACCGGACGCGTGCTGAAGGTGGAGGTGAAGAAAAACCGCGCCTATGTTGAAAACCGCAACATGATCAAGAAGGCCATGAAGCCCAACGCCAAATATCCCCAGGGCGGTCTGATCGACATGGAAGCACCCATCCATATCTCCAACCTGGCCCTTATAGATCCCAAGAGTGGCAAACCGACCCGCATCGGCCGCCGCCGCAATGAAAACGGCAAACTCGTTCGTTACGCTAAAAAGTCCGGAGAAGAGATTAAATAATGGAAACGACACTCAGCAAAAAATACAAAGAGGAGATAATGCCGGAACTCACCAAAGAGTTCGGCTACACAACGCCCATGCGCGTGCCGCGTCTTGAGAAGATAGTAATCAATCAGGGCCTCGGCGACGCTACTCAGGACAAGAAGCTGATTGAAACGGCTATCACCGAGATAACCGCCATCACCGGCCAGAAAGCAGTGCCCACACTGAGCCGCAAGGACATCAGTAACTTCAAACTGCGTAAGAAAATGCCCATCGGCGTGCGCGTAACCCTGCGTCGCGAGAAAATGTATGAGTTCCTGGAGCGTCTGGTGCGCGTGGCTCTGCCCCGTATCCGCGACTTCAAAGGCATCAACTCAAAACTCGACGGCCGCGGCAACTACACCCTGGGAATTACCGAGCAGATTATCTTCCCTGAGATAAACATAGACAACGTACCCAAACTGCAGGGCATGAACATTACGTTCGTAACCAGCGCGCCGACCGACGAAGAAGGCTTCGCACTGCTCAAAAAGTTTGGCTTACCCTTCAAAAAACAGTAAGAAATGGCAAAGGAATCAATGAAGGCCCGCGAGGTAAAGCGCCAGAAGATGGTGGCCAAATACGCCGAGCGTAAAGCTGCTCTGAAAAAGGCATCGCTCGCCGACGCAGAAGGCAACATCGACTACGAGGCACTGACCAAGCTTCAGAAGCTTCCCCGCAACGCTTCGCGCGTGCGTCTGCACAACCGCTGCGAAATTACCGGACGTCCGAAGGGCTACATGCGCCAGTTCGGCATCAGCCGTATCCAGTTCCGCGAAATGGCCTCCGCAGGCCTTATCCCGGGCGTGAAGAAGGCAAGCTGGTAAACCCTGCGCCAAATTTTTTACGCACCGCATACAATCTTTCACCCTGCAGCCCCGTTATATATGGAGTTGCAGGGCGAAGAACAGCGGTTTAATGCCCACCGGCCAAAGAGCCGTCTGCCACTCCGCTCCTCAACAAAGTAAACTGAGAGATTAAATATTGTCCGGATAACAAAAAACTAAACCAACAAACCCTTCCGGATCAATTTAAACATCACAACAATGACAGATCCCATAGCAGATTATCTGAGCAGGATTCGCAATGCCATCATGGCAGGCCACCGCGTGGTAGAGATTCCGGCGTCGAAGATCAAGAAAGAGATAACCCGCATCCTCTTCGAGCAGGGTTATATCCTCAACTACAAGTTCATCGAAAGCGACAAGCCGAAGGACCGTATGATAAAGATAGCTCTGAAGTATGACCCGCAGGATCATACCAGCGCCATCCGCAACCTTCACCGCATCTCGCGTCCGGGTCTTCGTCAGTATACCGGCTACAAAGACATGCCGCGCGTACTGAACGGACTGGGCATAGCCATCATCTCCACCTCAAAAGGTCTGATGACCAACAAAGAGGCAGCAGCCGACAAACTTGGCGGCGAAGTTCTGTGCTACGTTTATTAATCTGAATAGGAGAAAAGAAACGCAATGTCAAGAATAGGAAAACTCCCCATCGCCATACCGGCCGGCACCACCGTTACCGTAAAAGGTAACACCGTTACAGTGAAAGGCCCCAAAGGCGAGCTGACACAGGATATCAATCCCGACATCCACGTAGAGGTAAAGGACAACGAGGTACATGTAACTCGCCCGGACGACGAGCGCGAACATCGTGCCCAGCACGGCCTTTACCGTGCCCTGATCCACAACATGGTGGTAGGCGTAAGCGAGGGATACACCAAACAGCTTGAGCTCATTGGCGTGGGCTACCGTGCCCAGTCAACAGGCCAGGTGCTTGAACTCAGCCTCGGCTATTCACACGCCATCTACATCAAACTGCCCAAAGAGGTGCAGGTAGAAGCCAAGATGGAGCGTAACAAAGCCCCGTTGATCACCCTTCAGAGCTTCGACAAACAGCTGCTTGGCCAGGTATGCGCCAAGATACGCTCACTGCGCAAGCCTGAGCCTTACAAAGGCAAAGGCGTTAAGTTTGTAGGCGAAATAATTCGTCGCAAGTCGGGTAAATCGGCAGCCGCCAAATAAATAAACCGCTACTGACATGATATCCAAGATAGCAAGACGCAATAAAATCAAGGCACGCATCCGCGGCCGCATCAGCGGCACGGCCGAGCGTCCCCGTATGAGCGTGTTTCGTTCAAACCGCGGCATTTATGTGCAGCTGATCGACGACCTTGCAGGCCGCACACTCGCCGCAGCCCATTCCACCAAAGAAATGGAGGGCAACAAGACAGAAGTCGCCGCCAAGGTAGGCGAAGCAATAGCCAAGAAAGCCATTGAACTGGGCATCGCAGCCGTGGTCTTCGACCGTAACGGCTACCTTTTCCATGGCCGCGTAAAATCTCTGGCCGAAGGCGCACGCAAGGCCGGTCTTAAATTCTAACCGAAAGCAGTCATGGCAAAGAATAATAGAGTAAAATCGACCAACGATCTCGAACTCAAAGATCGCCTGGTGGCCATCAACCGCGTAACCAAAGTTACCAAAGGTGGCCGTGCATTCTCTTTCGCCGCCATAGTAGTGGTAGGCAATGAAGACGGAGTAGTAGGCTGGGGCCTTGGCAAAGCAAACGAGGTAACCGCCGCTATCGCCAAAGGCGTTGAGATGGCCAAGAAGAATCTTATACGCGTGCCCGTATACAACGGCACCATACCTCACGAGCAGCAGGCCAAATTCGGCGGCAGCCGCATACTTCTGCGTCCGGCCAGCGAAGGTACCGGCGTAAAGGCCGGTGGCGCTATGCGTGCCGTGCTTGAGAGCGCAGGCGTAAAAGACGTGCTTGCCAAATCAAAAGGCAGCTCCAACCCTCACAACCTTGTGAAGGCTACCATAGCCGCATTAGACGAGATGCGCTCACCCCTGCAGGTGGCACGCAGCCGCGGCATCAGCGTAGAAAAAGTGTTCAACGGCAAATAATCTGAACGAAGATGGCAAAACTGAAAATCAAACAGATCAAGAGCCGCATCAACGCTCCGAAGGTGCAGAAGCGCACACTCGACGCACTCGGCCTTCATAAAATGAACCACACCGTGGAGCATGAAGACAATCCTTCAATCCGCGGCATGATAAAGACAGTACATCACCTGGTTGAAGTAACCCAGGCCTAACAAATAGAGACTGCAGAAAATGGAACTACATAATCTTACACCTGCCATAGGCAGCAACAAGAGTTCAAAACGAGTAGGTCGCGGTCCGGGGTCGGGCTACGGCGGCACGTCAACGCGCGGCCACAAAGGCGCCAAATCGCGTTCAGGCTACAAGCGGAAAATAGGCTTTGAAGGCGGCCAGATGCCTTTGCAGCGCCGACTGCCGAAGTTTGGTTTCAAGAACATGAACCGCGTGGAGTACAAAGCCATCAATCTCGACACACTCGAGACACTGGCACAGGCCCGCGAGCTCACCCGCATCTCACAAGAGGACCTGCGGGCAGCCGGACTTATTCCGAAAAACAAACCGGTGAAAATCCTGGGTAATGGCTCTCTCTCGCGCGCCCTTGAGGTTGAGGCCGACGGTTTCTCGAAATCGGCAGAAGAGGCTATCGTTGCCGCAGGAGGCAAAGCCATTAAAACAACTAAAAAATGAGATTTTTCAACACCGTAAAAAACATTTGGAGCGTAGAGGATCTGCGCAAGCGCATAGGCATCACCCTGCTGCTTGTGATCATCTATCGTTTCGGATGCTACGTCGTGCTCCCGGGCATTAATCCCGACGCACTGACGGCCATGAAGTCCTTTACCGCCGACGGCCTGATGCAGCTGCTCGACATGTTCAGCGGAGGCGCATTTTCACAGGCTTCCATCTTTGCACTCGGCATCATGCCTTACATTACTGCATCCATCGTGATACAGCTCCTTGGCATGGTCCTGCCGAGCTTCCAGAAGATGCAGCGTGAGGGCGAAAGCGGCCGTACCAAGCTGAATCAGTATACCCGCTATCTCACAGTGATTATACTGATACTCCAGGGTCCGGCTTACCTCCTGAATCTTAAATACCAGATAGCTGCCGCAGGCGGCCATGTGGAGATGGGTTTCTGGATGGTAGTATACATGACCATAGTGCTAGCAGCCGGATCCATGTTCATCATGTGGCTGGGCGAGCGCATCGACCAGAAAGGTGTTGGCAACGGTATATCCTTCATCATCTTGATAGGTATCATAGCCCGCATGCCGGAGGCTTTCCTGCAGGAATTCACGCAGAAGTTCTCGAACGCAGCCGGTGGCGGCCTGGTGCTCTTCCTGCTTGAGATTATCGTATTGCTGGCCGTAATAGCCGGTGCAGTGCTTCTGGTGCAGGGCACACGCAAAGTGCCCGTACAGTATGCAAAGCGCGTGGTTGGCAACAAGCAGTACGGCGGCGCACGCCAGTATATACCTCTGAAGGTAAATGCTGCAGGCGTTATGCCTATAATCTTTGCACAGGCCATCATGTTCATCCCGTTGACGCTCATCGGCTTCAAAGAGAGCCAGGGCGGTTTCTTCGGCGCCATGACCGACATGTATGGCTGGACGTATAACATCATCTATTTCCTGATGATTGTGGCCTTCACGTATTTCTACACCGCCATCACGGTACGTCCGAGCCAGATGGCAGAGGATATGAAGCGCAACAACGGCTTCATTCCGGGTGTGAAACCGGGTAAACCCACCGTGGAGTATCTTGATTCGATCATGAGCCGCATCACTCTGCCGGGATCCATCTTCCTGGGCATCGTGGCAATCCTTCCCGCCATAGCACACGTGCTTGGCATGAACCGCCAGTTTGCCCAATTCTTCGGCGGCACATCGCTGCTGATTATGGTAGGCGTAGTGTTGGATACCCTCCGCATCATTGAGGGTCATCTGCTGATGCGCCACTACGACGGACTGATGAAGGATGGCCGTATCAAGGGCCGCACCACAGGAAACGCAGCTTTCTAAACAGAAACAAAATCTTTTTCCGGCACCGAAGCAATGATCTATCTCAAGACGGCAGAAGAGCTTGAAAAGATGCGAGCAGCAAGCATTCTGGTGAGTCGCACGCTTGGCGAAGTAGCCAAGCATGTGGCTCCCGGAGTGACTACACGCCGCCTCGACGACATAGCCCGCCAGTTCATTCTGGATAACAACGGACTGCCCACTTGTCTGGGATATCACGGATTCCCGGGCACACTCTGCATAGAGGTAAACGAAACAGTGGTACATGGCTTTCCTTCAGATTATGTGCTGAAAGAGGGCGACATAATAGGTACTGACTGCGTAGTAACCCTCGACGGCTACCACGGCGATATGTGTTACACATTTGCGGTGGGAGAAGTGAGCGATAAAGTTCGCAAGCTTTTAGACGTTACGCAGGCGTCGTTGTATAAAGGGATAGCTCAGGCCAAAGCCGGCAACAGGATTGGTCACATAGCACACGCAGTGCAGCAATACTGCGAGCGTGCGGGCTTCAGCGTAGTGCGCGAGATGTGCGGACACGGCATAGGCAGATCAATGCACGAGAGTCCCGACGTGCCCAACTACGGCCGCCCCGGAGTTGGACCGTTGCTGAAAAACGGTATGTGCATCTGCATAGAGCCGATGATAAACATGGGCAGCAAGAACATAGTTATCAGCGAAGACGGATGGCAGTGCCGCACACGCGACCGCAAACCGTCGGCACATTTCGAGCATACTCTGGCCATACATGATGACCGTCCGGAGGTGATGACCACGTTCCGCTTCATAGAGGAATCGCTGGGCATAGAGCCTTCAGCCGCCGCCAAAGCATGGGAGGCAGCCGGAAAAGAGGAAGAACAGGCACAATAACATAGAAGTTATATGGCAAAGCAAGCTGCAATAGAACAAGACGGCGTGATACTTGAGGCATTGAGCAATGCAATGTTTAAAGTTGAGCTCGAAAACGGCCACCGTATCACGGCGCATATATCCGGCAAGATGCGTATGCATTACATAAAGATTTTGCCGGGCGACCGGGTAAAAGTAGAGATGTCGCCTTACGATTTGACCAAGGGGCGCATATCATTCCGCTACAAATAATGCCGGTCTGCAATCATAAATAACAACGATCTCCTCACCAACTTCCAAACAAGAGACTTCTACAATGAAAGTTAGAGCATCGATAAAGAAGCGCAGTGCCGACTGCAAAATAGTACGCCGCAAGGGTCGGTTGTACGTAATCAACAAGAAGAATCCGAAATTCAAACAGCGTCAGGGATAATTTTATTATCTTTGCACAAAATTTGCAAAACACTCTATGGCAGTACGTATAGTCGGCGTTGATTTGCCGCAGAACAAACGAGGCGAAATAGCCCTCACATACATATATGGCATCGGCCGCAGCTCGGCCGGCAAAATCCTCAACAAGGCCGGTGTAGCCCTCGACACCAAGGTTCAGGACTGGACCGACGACGAGGCAGCCGCAGTTCGTGAGGTAATACAGAGCGAATATCGCGTAGAAGGCGACCTTCGTTCAGAGATTCAGCTCAACATCAAGCGTCTGATGGATATTGGCTGCTACCGCGGCATCCGTCACCGTATCGGTCTTCCCGTTCGCGGCCAGAGCACCAAGAACAACGCCCGCACACGCAAAGGACGCAAGAAAACGGTTGCCAACAAGAAGAAAGCAACCAAGTAATATCAGCTTAAAAGCATAAAAAGCATCATAATTAAAGTATGGCTAAAAAAACAGCTGCAGCAAAGAAGAGGAACGTAAAAGTAGACGCCATGGGCCAGCTCCACGTTCACTCGTCTTTCAACAACATTATCGTGTCGCTTGCCAACAGCGAGGGTCAGGTGATTTCATGGTCATCGGCCGGCAAGATGGGCTTCCGCGGCAATAAAAAGAATACGCCCTATGCAGCCCAAATGGCAGCACAGGATTGCGCAAAGGTGGCTTACGACCTTGGACTTCGCAAGGTGAAAGCTTACGTCAAAGGCCCGGGCAACGGTCGCGAATCGGCCATCCGCACGGTGCATGGCGCAGGCATAGAGGTAACGGAGATTATCGACGTAACTCCGCTGCCGCACAACGGCTGCCGTCCTCCCAAACGTAGAAGAGTATAACAAAGTAGACCTTCGCCGGCCGCTCCACAACCACACAGCGTTGCGGACAAAGCGACAAGGACACGGCGGAGACAGACGCATAAAAGAGACCGGCCAGGTGCGAAAAGATTGCCTTTTAAGCCTTTTCTCTCGGCAATCGCGGCTGCGCGCCCCCGGCTCTGAAAGCGCCCACTTTAATTACCAACACGCCGGATGTCTCGGTTAATAGGCATCGGCAACAAGTAAAACAAAAAAGAAATGGCAAGATATACAGGCCCAAAAAGTAAAATAGCCCGCAAGTTCGGCGCCCCGATTTTTGGCGAGGATAAAGTTCTGACCAAGAAGAACTATCCGCCGGGCCAGCACGGCAACAGCCGTCGGCGCAAGACGTCGGAATACGGCAATCAGCTCAAAGAGAAGCAAAAAACAAAATACACCTACGGTGTGCTGGAGCGTCAGTTCCGCAACCTGTTTGAGAAAGCAGCCCGCACCAAAGGTATTACAGGCGAGGTACTTCTGCAACTGCTGGAAAGCCGCCTCGACAACATCGTTTATCGCCTTGGTATGGCCAAGAGCCGTCCGGCTGCCCGTCAGCTGGTGCTCCACAAACACGTAACTGTAAACGGCGAGGTGGTAAACATACCGTCGTACCGCGTAAAACCGGGCGATGTAGTCTGCATCCGTGAAAAGGACAAGAGCCTTGAAGTAGTAACGGAATGTCTGAATGGCTTCAACCATGCCAAATATCCCTGGCTGGAATGGGACGCCACCATCATGGGCGGCAAATATCTGCATTTGCCCGCACGCGAAGACATACCCGAGGAGATTCAGGAGCAGCTCATAGTCGAATTGTATTCAAAATAATAAACTTTGACCCCCATGGCTATATTAGCATTTCAAAAGCCCGACAACGTGATAATGCTCAACGCGAGCGACTCGTATGGCAAATTCGAGTTCAGGCCGCTTGAGCCGGGTTACGGCCAGACGATAGGCAACGCGCTGCGGCGAATACTGCTGTCGTCGTTAGGGGGCTTCGCCATCTGCTCAATCAAGATTGACGGAGTGAGCCACGAACTGGATACCATCCCGGGCGTGACCGAAGACGTTACCAACATTATCCTCAACCTCAAGCAGGTTCGCTTCAAACAGAAGATTGAGGATACTGACACGGAAACGGCCGTGTTGCAGGTGAAGGGAACAGACCGAGTAACGGCTGGCGACCTTGGCAAAGTGTTGCAGCAGTTTGAAGTGCTGAATCCTGACCTGGAAATCTGCCGTCTGAACCCCGATTATGGCTTCCGCATGGAATTCACCATAAACAAGGGTCGCGGCTGGGTGCCGGCTGATGAAAACCGTGAGATGATAGGCGACGTTGCCAATGTTATAGCGGTGGATTCAATCTACACTCCGATAAAGAAAGTGAAATACACGGTTGAGAACTACCGTGTGGAGCAGAAGACCGACTACGAGAAACTGGTGCTGGAAGTAACCACCGACGGCTCCATCAAACCCAAAGATGCCCTCAAAGAGGCTTCACGCATACTCATCTATCATCTGCAGCTCTTCTCCGACGATAAGATTACCGTCGACACCGAAGCAACAGAAGAAAGCGAGGAATTTGATGAGGAAGCACTGAAGATGCGTCAGCTGCTCAAGAGCAAGCTGGTAGACATGGACCTCAGCGTCCGTGCCCTCAACTGCCTTAAGAGCGCTGAAGTAGAGACCTTAGGCGATTTGGTGAAGTACAACAAGAACGACCTGCTGAAGTTCCGCAATTTCGGCCGCAAGTCGCTCACCGAGCTCGATGAGCTGTTGGCTAACCTGAACCTCTCGTTCGGCATGGACATTTCGAATTACAAACTGGATAAAGACTAAACCAAAGGATGAGACACAATAAAAAATTCAACCACCTGAGTCGTAAAGCAGCACACCGCCAGGCGCTGCTGTCGAACCTCACGATTTCTCTGATCAAGCACAAGAGAATCAATACGACTCTGGCCAAGGCCAAGGCATTGCGCGTCTATTGCGAGCCCATCATCACTCGCAGCAAGAAAGACGATATGGCCAACCGACGTCTGGTATTCAGCTACCTTCAGGACAAGGAAGCTGTGAAAGAGCTTTTTGGCGTAATAGCAGACAAAGTAGCAAACCGTCCGGGTGGCTATTGCCGCATACTTAAGACGGGCTATCGTATGGGCGACGGTGCTGAGATGGCAATGATTGAGCTCGTAGACTTCAACGAAAATATGCTTAAAGAGGCACCCAAGGCCGGCGCCAAGCGTACCCGTCGTCGTCGCAGCAACAAGAAAGCTGAGGCTCCCGCAGCTGAAGCTCCCGCCGCAGAAGCACCTGCAGCAGAAGAGCCCGCTGAGAAACCCGCAGAATAAGACAGCGAAGATATTAGATAAGGCGTGCCATAAAGGAACGAAAGCTCCTTTATGGCACACCTTTTTTTGTGTGAACTTGCAGCGAACAAGCCGCCCGGATAGATTGGCGAGAGCCTGAGCCGGAAAAGGACCCCAAACGCTCTGCCTGAGCTTTGGCAGGCAAAGTGCTTAGGAATAAAGGCGCTAAAGCGCTGAGCCGAAACAAATTTTAGAGAGAAGAGGGAGCTCAAGAGGCTTATAAGGCCAAAGACTTAGAGAGCTTAGGGAGCTTAAGGAGCTTAAGGAGATTAGGGAGATTAGGGAGGAGCAGAGGGAAACGCTAACCAAGCTGAGACAAAACTCAGCGAGCTATGGGAGGCATGGGATACATGGGAGAGATGGGAAAGAAGAGGATTTCGGAGAAAGGGGGCGCTGAAGCGCTTGAGCTGAGCCAAAATTAAGTGAAGAGAGATGGCTGGGGGAGGGAAGAGGGCTTGGAGAGGAAAAGAGGGATTAGGAAAATGGGAAAGGGGAGGGAAGAGGGCTTGGAAAGGAAAAGAGGGATTAGGAAAATGGGAAAGGGAAGGGAAGAGGGATTGGAGAGGGGGAAAGAGGGCATAGGAAGGTGGGGAAGGAGAGGAAGGGGAGGGAAGAGGGATTGGAGGGGTGGAAAGGGAGGGGTGGAATGGGAGGGAAGAGGGCGAATAAGAGGAGTTGAAAGGGGGGAAGGTTAAGAAAAAGTTAAAAAATGAAAGGTTGTGAAGATTTATTGCTTTTATTTCAAATTTTAGTGTTATCTTTGCAGCGATGTTGATTCTAAGTCAGGAACATTACTATGAAGAGGTGTTTCCGGTAGATGAATTTCTGCTTGAAGGCTGAATTCCCTAAGGAAAGAGACTGACAGACAGATTTTTAACATTGGCTTAACCTAACCAAGCAATGAAGCGAGTTTGGCGACCAACGAATGTCGGAAACGACAGAACTTCACAAGCTATTGCAGAAAGCTAAGGTGGCTGGAAATTGAAAGCTAAGGGGCCGGAAATGGAAGGCTAAGGAGGCCGGCAGTAGCAGGCAGGGAGGCTCTAAATAGATAATGTTACGGTGAAGATTTAAGGGTCAGGATAAAGCAACATGATAAAGAGACAATTAGCAAACGGTACTTTCCTAACTCATTAAATTTAAAAGAGTTAACAAGAGAATAAAGCAAAATAAACAACTAACCAAACAAATAACCCAAAACAAACTCATATGAGAAAATTCCTACTAATCTTTACGGCGCTGCTATGCAGTCTGTTGCCCTCATGGGCTGCGGAGGCGTCGTACAAAATCGCGTTCAATACGAGTAAGACAGACGACTTGAATGAGACCAGTTTGATGGATGCTGTAACTGAAGGGAAAGATTATATAAGGTCTTTCAAGGATTTAGCTCAAGTTTACGGCGGAGGAACCGGTAAGGGCATCAAATTGGCATCAAGAAACAACAGCTCTTCAGGTGCAGGAAAATTCACCTTAAATCTGAGTGCAGCAGGTCAAAAGAATATTACGCGTATTGTAGTAAATGCCGAACCCTATAATACCAAAGGGGGATCCTTGGAAATATCAGGTTCGGAAACAGGTTCGACAGATATTTCTGCGGACAAGGATTACGAATTTAAGATGGATCCAAGCTTTAAATGGACTAATCTTATTTTTACGGTTCCCGGCAATAAACGCATTTATATTAAGTCTATAACAGTTTATTATGAATCGGATGGACCGGTAACTGAGAAATCAGCGAAACCGGAAATCAGCGGAGCTGCAAGCTTTACCGACAATACGGAAGTAACCATTACGGCGGCTTCCGGAGCAAGCATCTACTATACTACTGACAATACGGACCCGACAACGAGTTCGACACAGTATAACGCACCATTTACCATCACTGAGACCACTACTGTCAAGGCCATTGCCGTGGAAAGCGGCAAAGAGGCGTCGGAAGTGGCAAGCGTCACCTTTACAAAGAAAATGGAGGGCGATTACGTGCTTGTAACATCGACCGATGAGCTTGACGAAGAATCTTCTTATATCATAGGCATAAAGGATAAGAACACTGCCATGAGCAGGAAGACAAGCGGTAATATCCAACAAACGTCAGCGACTATATCCGGAACGACGCTAACTCCCACCGACGAGGTAATGACATTCCATTTGGAAAAAAATACCGACGGTAAATGGGCTTTCAAGGCCGACAACTATGGGGGCACAGGAGATTATATCCAGAACGCAACATCTACAGCTTGTAAGATGGGAAGCACTTGCGCATACTTTACAATCACTTTTGATAACCAAAACATAAAAATAACATCTACCGGTGGACGGTGGATACATGGATACAACTCCAGTTCAACAAGTGATTTCCGCAATTACAGCAGCAACGCCTCCGATGCTTCGGAAGTTCAGCTTTACCGCCTTGGCAGCAAAGTGCTTCAGAAGCCGGTAATCACATTGAGCGACAACGAGGTGTATGTTGGCGAAAAGGTTACTGTAACCATCGACAAGAAGAATGCCGAGAAGGTTTATTACACCACCGACGGCACCACGCCATCGGCCACCAACGGCAGCGAATATTCCGTACCGTTTGAGGTAACGGCAGAGGCCGAAGGCACAATCACCGTTCAGGCAATAGGCATAAGCGGCGAAACCGCTTCGTCTGTAACAGCGGCAACCATTACCGTAAACGTGAAAGAGCCGATTCCCGACGGCAGCTGGGTATTGGTAGAAAAAGCAAGTGAGTTAGAAGTAGGTGCCCGCTATGTCATCGCCTACAACGGTTATGCCGTCAGCAACGCCGCAATAGCAAGCAACGAGCTGCAGAGCACCCCGGCAACCGTAACCGACGGCAAGCTCGGCTTTACCGACGACATGATGGTATTTACTCTTGGCACTGGTAGTGCAGAAGGTAAATATACGCTGAAATCGAATAACTATAACAACTCTACGGCAGACAGCTATCTTAACTTCCCCAAAACCAATGACGCGGATGTTGCCATGGCTTCTGAACCGCAAGAATTGCTTATAAATTATACCGCCGGTTCTTCGGATGTAGCCATTCAGTTGGCAAGCGGAAACCGTATGCTGAAAGGTTACAATGGAACAGTATTCGGATATTATTCTTCGACTCAGAGCGGCTACCATAACGTACAGCTGTATAAAGAGGTAGATACCCGCGCGGCTTGTGCTGCTCCCACAGTAACCATTACTCCGAGCGAGGTTATAGAGGGTGAGAATGCCACCGTAAGCATCAGCGGCATAGAGAGCGGCGCCACGGTTCGCTATACCACCGACGGCACACTGCCCACAGCTACCCGAGGAACGGTTTATGCCGGCGAGTTCACACTCAGCGCCCTTGCCGCCAACACCACGGTGAAGGCCATAGCATACGCCGACGGCAAGAAGAATTCCGAAGTAGCCGAGGTAACCGTAACGGTAGTTCTCAAACCCCGTATGCCGGAAGTAACCTGGAAAATTGGCGAAACCACCTACACCGCAGCCAACGATGGATCGTACGAAGTACCTGCCGGAACGGTGCTGAACATCAAAGCCGTCAACGGCGACCAAATAAAGGTTACCAACTTAGAGACAAACAAGAGTGCCACGCGCCCGAGCCCCAATACGCTGACAGTAAACAGCGACATTATGGTTTCGTTTGCCTCTGTCAACAGCGAGAAGAATCTGGAGAGCGAGGCTCTGTCGGCAATCTTTACAAGGAAGAAAGTCGTTCCCTCGACACCGGTAGTTACATGGACGCTCGACGGCGTTAGCCATACCGCAGAAAACGACGGTACATATAATGTATATGCAGGCACGCAGGTAACAGTAACCTCGGAGAATGCAGACAAGATTGTAGTTACCAATAGTGTAAGCTCCGATGGCGAATACAACGCTCCTTACACCTTCACCGTAACAGCTGACGATATGTTTACCTTCGCCGGTAAGAATGCCGACGGCACCTCATTAGGCATAACGGTGATGTATACAGTAGTTGAGCGTCCGGCCGAGAACGTATACACGCTGATTACCGACGCCAGCCAGTTGAAAGCAGGCAACAAGTATGTGATTGCTGTGAAGGAGCAGAACATGGCTCTTAGCAACCAAGGTAACTGGAATGACGGAAACAACCAGTATCGTAATGTGGTGGATGGCGCCCAAACGAATGCAAAATTCCGCATTGACGAGAACAATGTGCTGCACGACCAGACCTTCGGCACCTCTTCTAAAGAAGGTATAATGGTATTTACCCTTGGCGGCAGCGCAGGCAAGTGGACACTGAAAGCTGATAACTATATTCTTTCGACTGCAGTACCGCGTCAGGGCGAACTGGAAACAGGCGAATGGGTGAAACTCTATGTAACAGATAAGTCTCAACCTAAGCCTCAACCATTCTTTGCTATGACCACCGAGCCTTCGGAAAATACGATAAGCATAGCTGCCGATGGTTCTGCAACCATTACCAATTCCAATAGCACAGGTTATGTGATGAAGTATATGGAAAATACCACTCGTTTTGGTATGTCGAAAGTAGGTAACGAATTCCCGTTGGTACAGCTGTATGGCTGTGTACCGCAGACCAAACCCGAGATGCCCGTTGTAACTTATACCAAGACGATTGACGGCGAGAATGTAGCCACAGAAGACTGCGGCGAATACACTGCAATCAACGGCTCAAAGATTACGGTAACGAGCAAAAATGCTACCCAGATTGACATCAACGGTACTAAATATGCGGCTGTTAATGGCACTTACAGCTTTACTACTGATGTAGACAGTTTGTATATAATAAAGGGTGTAAACGAAGCTAATGAGGAATCTGCTGAATACACACTGCAAATTTATGTAGACTATGAGGCAGCAACTATTCCGGAGATGCACACCCTTTCGCAGAAGCAAAAAGACCGCACTGATAAGAGTAAAAGTCTGTGGGCACCTGTTAAGTTTACCGGCGATGTATTCATCCGCGGACACTACATGAAGAATGATGAAGGCAAACTGTCGGAAACCCTTTGGGTAGAAGATGCTAACGCCAATGCATCGGCAATCTATAAGTCAGGCGGCGAGTTCCAGCAGCCAGGACATTCGATTGAAACCGGCATGATGCTGAAGAACTTCAAGGTTCGCAGCAAAAGCTATTTCAATGCTTTGGAACACAATATCATGGTGCTGATTTCCTGGCCTGAGGAAGTAGAAACGGATGTGCAGACTTACGACTTCCAGAACTTCCTTCAGCAGATGGAGATGGCAGAAGAGGCTTCGGCAAATAATGTGTTCAAGTTGCAGAAATTCAACGGCGATATCACTTTTGCCGCCGACGGCACGGCCACGATGACGCTCAAGAACGGCAAGACCATAACGGTAAGCAACCAGCTGTCGTTCAAGGGTAACGGCAACAAACAGTCGTGGAGCCGCACTGAAGGCAATGGCTTCAACTGGCTGCCGGGCAACGAGTGGCTGAACGGCCAGACGAAACAGAACACGCACCTGGTAGGCTATGTGATGCCGGAAGGTGACGGCGCCAATCTCAGCTACGCAGTTTATCCTGCTCAAATCACCGACGACCCGGGTAATATCACCGGCGTTGACGGCGTAGAGAATGACAACGACGGCGTATCGGTTGTTGACGGCATGATAAAGGCTCCGGCCGGCAGCTGCATCTTCAGCATCAGCGGCGCTAATGTGAAAGCTAATCAGACTTTGACCGGTGGTGTTTACGTTGTGGTAACGCCTAATGGTAAAGTGGTGAAAGTGCTTGTGAAGTAAACTGCTGAACAGCGCAAGTAACACCAACATAAGTGGAGCCCGGCTTCTGGCAAGCCGGGCTCCTATTTTCTTTGCCTGAAACGGCGTGGCGGGCTTAAGAGCCCCGGGAATTTAAGGAGGTTAAGGAGGTTAAGGAGATTAGGGAGCTTAGGGCGATTAAAGAGCTGAGGAGGGCTGAAAACTAACCGGGCATTGAAGGCATTGGGTTGATTGGCGGCAAACGGTAGCACCCGGCTGCTTTTGCGGTAACAAAACGGGGCGCTGAAGCGCTGAGCTGAAACAAATTTTTGAGGCCGCCCGGGAGGCAATGGGCGGCAAAGGAAAACGGGGTGGGCGTTTACATAAGAAACATAAATTACATAAGTAACATAGGTTGGAAGCAAAGTTGAGAGCGGCGGGGAGGCGATAAGGAAAGAGAGGTTGACCGGCGGTGCCGGTCAACCTCTCTTTCACGGTGAGTATGTTTCTTTGTGCGTGTTTTTCGTTATTGTTCCGATTAGGTCTTGGTAAATGGCTTAGAGGATTAGTTGCCGTTGAATGAACCTGACATATCTCCGAAGATGCCAATGGTCCAAAGCCACCATACCAAAATGAAAATCAGTATTATAACTCCAAACCACAACCACCAGTTATTGATGCGACGCGTGTTTTTGCGCTTGCGCTCTTTGCCGTCGGCACGCAGTTTGTCGGCGATGAGATCGGCATTGTTTTGGTCTTTGTTTTCCATAGTCATGATTGTGTTTTTAGGTTATTTTGACTATAGAACAACGGGGCTATGAAAAAGGTTTGGTGGGTGGCGAAAAAAAGTTTCATCAGAAGGGCACGGAGGGGTCGCCGGGCGCCGGCATGATGTCGGGAGCGGGCGATGCCGGCATAGGACCGTTGGGTTGCGGCATTGCCGAGGGCTGAGCGTTGCGGCGCGAGTTGAACCGCGAGGGTATGGGCGCCGAGGCAGAGGAAATGGCGTTGCGCACGTTCTGATGACCTTCGTCCCAACTGTCGAAACGCGCATATTGAGCCACGAACCGCAGCTTTATGTCGGCCGTGGAGCCGGAGCGGTGTTTGGCAACGATGAACTCGGCCAGACCGTGGATATTGTTTCCTTCCGCATCCTCGCTCGATTTGGTGTAATATTCGGGTCGGTGTACGAAGCAGACAATGTCGGCATCCTGTTCAATGGCGCCCGATTCGCGGAGGTCGCTGAGCATGGGGCGTTTGTCTTCGCGCGTTTCGTTCTGACGGCTGAGCTGACTGAGCGCAAGGATGGGTATGTTGAGTTCCTTGGCCAGCGCCTTGAGTGAGCGCGAGATGGTGGAAACCTCCTGCTCGCGGTTGCCGAACTTCATGCCCGTAGCCATCATCAGCTGCAGATAGTCGATCATTATCATCTTGACCCCATTTTCGCGCACCAGACGGCGAGCTTTGGTGCGGAGCTCGGTTATGCTCAGACCCGGCGTTTCGTCGAGATAGAGCGGCACCCCGTATAACTGCTGCATATCATTGTTGAGCGAGTCCCATTCGGCAGGCGTCAGCTGGCCGCTTTTAATCTTTTCGCCGGGGAGCGAGCAGACATTGGAGATGAGACGGTTGACCAGCTGCACATTGCTCATCTCAAGCGAGAACATAGCCACCGGCGTGTTGAGGTCCACCGCCATGCGCTTGGCCATAGAGAGCACGAAAGCCGTCTTGCCCATTGCCGGACGCCCTGCCACAATAATAAGGTCGGAGTTTTGCCATCCGCTGGTTATGCGGTCAATGTCGGGATAGCCCGACGCTAGACCCGAGACACCGCCGGTGCGGTTGGAGGCAGCCTGCATTTGCATCAGCGCCTGGTTCAGCACCGGGTCAACCTGCGTTACCTCGCGTTTGAGCTGCGTGCGCGAGATTTCGAAGAGAGCCCCTTCAGCTTCCTGCAGGAGGTCGTCGACATCGTTGGCCTCGTCGAACGCCTTTCCCTCAATGGTAGAGGCAAAAGTGATGAGGCGGCGAGCCAGATATTTCTGCGCCACAATGCGAGCGTGAAACTCCACATTTGCCGCCGAGAGAACCCGCGTGGTGAGGTCGGCGATGTACACGGCCCCTCCCACCTCCTGCAGCGTGCCCAGACGTCGCAGCTCCTCGGTAACAGTAATCATGTCAATTGGCTGCTGCGCCAAAGCCAGATTGGAGATGGCTTGATAGATTTTCTGATGCGCCGGTTCGTAGAAACTGTCGGGCACCAAAAGGTCGCTGACCTCCATGTAGGCGTCCTTCTCGAGCATCACAGCGCCGAGTACCGCCGCTTCGAGGTCGGCGTCGCGCGGAGGCAACTTGCCGGTGGCTGAAGTGGGTACAGGAGTGGCGCGTGGCGTGAAATTGCGAGAGGGCGTTTGGGCAGTTGGCATACTTGTTGAGCTTTTTGGGAGTGCAAAGTTAGTAAATCCGGGCGCTTTTTCAAATATTAATTGCCAAAAGGCCCGCAAATGAGTGGGGCATAAGAGCAGGTATCGGGGGCTCCGGGAAGACGGCACAAGAGAGGCAATGAGGATTAGTGTGAGGGTGCGTGAAGAAAGATATTTGGAGGAGAAGAAATTTTTTTGTAATTTTGTGGCGCATTTTGAACAAGCGGATCGTCCGCGAGAGAAGAAAAGGACGGGAACTCCGCTTGGATAAATGTATCAACACTTTTTTAACAAACCCCAAAAACCAATTCTCTCATGCATCTTAGCAACGAAGAAAAAGCAGACATCTTTGAGAAATACGGCAAAGACCGTAACGACACCGGCAGCCCCGAGAGCCAGATAGCCCTGTTCTCAATACGCATCGCCCATCTGACCAAACACCTCAAAGAGAACCACAAGGACCACGCCACCGAGCGTGCCCTGAAAGCTCTGGTAGGTAAACGCCGCGCTATGCTGGATTATCTGATCAGCAAAGACATTCAGCGTTATCGCGACATCATTGCCAAGAAAGAACTCGGCATACGTAAGTAAGCAGCTTCGGCTCTTACGCCAGACATAAGCAAGGCGTCTTCGGCATGGCTCTTAAGGGTCCGGGCCGGCGGCGCTTTGCACGTTTCACTTATTCTTTGCAGATTTTCCTGATGAGGAAATGCGAAAGAAGCTGCGGGTGAAACAACCTTTGGCTCTGCAGATTTGTTGGTAAGATAAAAGGCAAAGCAGAGTCTGTGAGCTGCGAGGCAGAGAAGTCTGCACGGGCGCAAACAAACTGATTGTTGGAAGCAAATAGCAATAGAAACCACAAAAACCCACGCCAGAAGTGAGAAAATTATTCGCCTCATTCCCAGCCTGGACGGCCAGCGTTGTCTGGATACTATTGATACTCTGGACCATGGATGTGCCGTCGCCTTTTATGGAAGATTTCTCGGATGTTTTTATCGTCTGGGATAAATTCTTCCATCTGCTGCTTGGAGCGGTGATGGTGTTTTGTCTTTGTCTCGACTGGCAGCGCCGCCGCAAATGGCGTCAGATGAAGCCCGGCATCCTGTTTATCCTGGCCCTTATCGGCTCGGTGATAACAGCCACGGCCGAAGTGTGCCAGATATTCACCCCCGAAGAATACCGGCGCTGGTTCGACCCGTTGGACGTGGCATGGCAGCTGATAGGAGCTTTTGGCATGGCCGCCTTATACAGTGCCTTGCAACTTTTGTGGTGCAAGCCAAATCCTCTGAAGAAAGTGAAATAAGACCCGGGTCGCCCTGACCCGTGAAAGCAAACAAAAGAACGACAATGGAAGACCACGCTGTTACCGATACTGCTCCGAAGCCCGACAAAACCGGTCAGGCAGAAGGGAAGAGTATTGCCGACAGCAACGGCTCCAACCAGAATCCGGAGGAAAAGAAGGGCAAACAGCCCAAGAAGCATCTTATAAAAATTACTTGGCTGAGGCGCACCCTGAAAACCGTGGCAGGGATACTGATATTCCTCATCATACTGCCGTGGCTCATCTATATACCCCCCATACAGACCCTGCTGAAAGACATAGCCTGCTCGCAGATAAACAAATCTACCGGCATGCAGGTGGCCATAGAGCGGCTGCGCCTCCGTTTTCCGCTTGATGTGAGCCTTGACGGCGTGTGCGTGGTGGAAGCCACCGGCGACACCATGGTGCGTGCCCAAACAGCCGATGTTGACGTAAAGCTGCTGCCCCTGTTCAAGCTCGATGTGCAGGTGAAGAAACTGCGCCTTGTGGAGGGATATTACCGCATGGTGAACAAGGATTCGTCGATGATAATGAAGATTTACGCCCCCTTCTTCGAAGCATCGCCCGGCACCTCGGCCAACATCAAAGAGTCGCTGATAAATCTTGACGACGTAACCCTGCGCGGCGGCCGCCTTGACCTTTTTATGGACGTATGGAAGGCAAAGCCCGAGCCGCCCACACCCGGAGAGTTCATTATAAAAGCCAACCGGCTGCATCTGCATGATTTCACCTTTAGCATGTCGATGCTGCCCACCATAGACTCGTTAGGGTTATATGCCCGCAATCTGGAGCTGGAGGGTGGCCTTGTGGACCTGAAGAATAATCTCATAGAGATACAGAAAGCCGCCATAGCCGGCGGTTCGGCTACCTACATCACCCCCACAGCACAATATGTGGCCACCCATCCGGCGCCCCCGCCATCGCCGTATAAATCGGCTCCGCTGGTGATAAAAGGACACGACATAGGGCTTTCCGATTTCACAGCCCTCTATGCTACCAAAGGTGCGAAACCGCAGCCCGGCTTCGACCCGGCGTTCATGCAGTTCACCGGTTTGAATCTGCAGCTTCAGGACTTCTACAATGCCGCCTCCACGGTAAAACTGCCCATAACGCGTCTGGAAGGCCGTGAACGCAGCGGACTGACGATAACGTCGGGCAGCGGCACGGTAGACATCGATTCCATGGGCATAGCGCTGCACGAAATGGTGGTGAACACCACAGCCTCGCGCCTGCAGGCCGACGCATATCTCTCCATGGGCAGCATGGCAATGCAGACCGACGCACCCTTCAGCCTCAAAGGCATATTCACCATAGGCCAGAGCGATATAATAGCCTTTATGCCCGCCATGGGCAAGATGCTGAGGCCGCTGGCCCGTAACGGCGCTCTGCAGGCCCAGATTGACGCCTCGGGAACACTGGCCGAGATACAGGTGCCGAAGCTGCAAGTGCAGATGCCCGGTTTCATCACCCTGCGCGCCAACGGATATGTGGCCAATGTGATGAAGCCCAAACAGCTCGGCGCTGACCTTACATTCTACGGCAATCTGCTTCAGCCGGCGCCGGTGCAGAATATGCTTGAGCTGACCGGCTTCGACCTGCCGGCATTGCTCATTCAGGGTCACGCCACGGCCAACGGGCAGAACTATGCCGCCAACTTCACCCTGAAATCGCCGGCAGGCTCTGTGAAAGCCAACGGCAGGGTAGGGCTGAACTCAGAAACATATTTCGCCGATGTGGATATGCACGACCTCGACGCCGGTCGGTTTGCTCCCGGCAGCGGTCTGGGCACCGTAACCGGCCATCTCTTGGCCAAAGGGGCAGGCTTCAACCCCACCTCACCCCGTGCCGATGCCGACGTTGACCTGCGCATTGACCGGCTGGTGTACAACAAATATCCCCTTACAGACATCCTTGCAAAGGCCACGGTGCATAAGGGCGTCTATAACCTCGACCTCAGCGGCAATAACGCCGCCCTGACCGGCAACATCAACGCCACCGGGACAATGGCCAACGACCTCTATACGGTGGATATGACGGCCGATTTGGTGCATCTGGATTTGCATTTGTTAGGTCTTGCCGCCGACACCACAGAGGCTTCCGGCACCTTCCATCTGGCCGGAGAGGTGAGTCCGGCGCGTATGCTCTGCAACATGGCTCTTACCGGCAATGACCTCTATTTCCGCAGCGGCGCCGATAGTTACAACCTGCCGGGAGCAGTGCGCGCCGAGCTGCTGGCTCGCACAGACACCACCCACGCCATGTTAGATGCGCAGGGGCTGTATGCCGACGTAACGGCCCCGTCGGGTCTGAAAAAACTGATGCCTGAGCTCGAGAATGCGTCGAAGATGCTGATTCATCAGGTTGTAGACACCAAGAAGCTGGATATGGAGCAGCTGCAAACGGTGTTGCCCGAATTCAACATTCAGTTTCGAGCGTCAGGCACAGGCATAGTTGAGGAGCTGCTCAAGCCCACAGGCATGACCATCGACAGCCTGCAGGCCAACGTTATCAACGACAGCCTATTCCGCGCCGACGCCCGGCTGCTGAGCCTCAACACGGGGTCGATGCTGCTCGACACCCTGTCGGCCAACTTGCAGGAACGCGGCAAGCTGCTGAACTATGCCCTGCACATGGGCAATAAGCCGGGCAACCTCGACGAATATGCCGACGTGAATCTCACCGGCTATGTGGGTCTGCAACGCGCCTCCGCTTTCCTGAGGCAGAAAAACCTCAAAGGCGAGACCGGATACCGCTTCGGTGCCACGGTATATTTCACCGACACTCTCGCCACGCTGCACTTTACCCCTCTGCGGGCCACCATAGGCTATCTGCCCTGGACCTTCAACGATGACAACTACATTACTTACGACATGAAGAACCGGATTGATGCCAACCTCTCGGCCATGAGCAAAGAGAGCAGCATAAGCATCAAGACCGTTGACAGACCGGGCAGCGTGCTGCCGATGCTCAGCATAGGACTCGACAATGTGCACCTCCACGACTTCATGCAAATGGTGCCCGGATTGCCTGAGATAGCCGGTGTGCTGAATGTGAAGGCCGACCTGGTGTATGACTCCAAAGCCTTTACCGGAACAGGCACCTTAGGACTTAAAGACTTTAAATATGAAGGGCGGCGTGTGGCCGATTTCGACGGGCATTTCAACGCCGGCCTCGACCTCAACGGCAATATCTCGGCATACGCTAACCTGGACATCGACGGGCATAAAGCATTTAACTTCAGCGGCACGCTGGCAAAAGATGCAGCGGGCGAGTATCAGCCCACCAAGATGACCCTTGACATGGCCGATTTTCCGGTTTCAGTGGCCAATGCCTTTCTGCCGGCGGATATGGCTCAGGTGTCGGGCAATCTCAGCGGCTCCATGAGTATGACAGGCTCCATGACCAAGCCTGTGCTGAACGGCGCCATCTCATGCCGCGACGTCAAGATTCAGATTCCGATGATGGGTGGCACGCTCACCCTCGACACAGTGCCCCTTACGGTGCAGGATTCCAAGATTGCCTTCGATGACTTTGATATCTACGGCGTTCAGAACTCGCTGAAGCTGAACGGCACGGTAGATGCGTCGAATCTCACCGACACGCGACTTGACTTGAGCCTGCAGGGCAACAACTTCATGCTCATAGACAACGACAGGCGCGCCCGTAGCCAGATTTACGGCAAGGTGCTTGTAAACGCCAATGCCACGGTAACCGGTCCGCTGAGCCTTCTTGACGTCAACGGCTCCCTGTCAGTACTCAGAGGCACAGACGTTACCTACACCCTCAGCGACGCCACACAGCTTCAGCAGACCTACACCGACAACGTGGTGAAGTTTGTGCAGTTCAACGACTCCACGCTCCTGGCCAAGGCCGACTCGCTCCAGCAGCAGTCGAGCATGCGCATCAACGCAGCCCTTAGCATCTCCAACGGAGTGCAGGTAACGGTTAACCTCAACGCCAACGGCACCAACTGCGTGCAGCTGAACCCCTCGGGCAGGCTCGCTTATTTCCAGAACTATATGGGCGATATGCGCCTCAACGGCCAGATAAACCTGGGCAACGGCTTCGCCCGCTACTCCATACCGGCCATCGGCGAGAAGCGCTTCGACATAGACCCCGACAGCTATGTTACCTTCAACGGCGATGTGCTTAACCCCAGGCTGCACATCCTGGCGCAGGACGAGATGAAATCAGTGGCCGGCACCGGCGGCAACTCCAGCCGCGTCATCAACTTCCTTGTTACCATATCGGCCACCGGCACCCTGTCGCAGCCCAACGTACTGTTCGACCTCAGCACCAAAGACGACATCTCCATAGAGAATCAGCTTGAGGCCATGAGCGCCGACCAGCGTTCAAACGAGGCCATGAACATGATTCTCTACGGCCGCTACATGGGTCCCGGCGCCGCCTCGTCGAATGCCGGCGGATTCGCCACCAATGCCCTCTACGGATTCCTCACCAGCCAGATTAACAACTGGGCGGCAAACAACATCCGCGGCGTTGACCTGACCTTCGGCATTGACCAGTACAGCACTTCCGACAACGGCAACAAGGGCACATCCACCACATACTCCTATCAGGTGAGCAAGTCGCTGCTCAACAACAAATTCAAGATTGTGGTGGGCGGCAATTACTCCACCGACCCCAATCAGGACCAGGACATAGCCCAGAACCTCATCTCCAACATCTCGTTTGAGTATATGCTGAGGCAGACCAACTCCACAAGTATGTATGTGAAGTTGTTCCGCCACACCAACTACGAGTCGATACTCGAAGGCGAAATCACCGAGATGGGTGCCGGTTTCGTCATGCAGCGAAAGCTGTCGAATCTCAAGCAGCTCTTCAACTGGCTCAAACGCAAGCGTAAACAGAACAAAGAGGCCGGCAATCCGGATCCACCCACACCTACGGCTGCCCGCTTAAAGCAGCAATCAGAAGTCGCACCCGCCGACTCCGTCACAGTGCAATAGCTTATGACCGGAAAAAGAATCATTCATCTTCAGCGCCTGCTACTCGCGGCAGTGCCTCTGCTTGTGGCAGTGTCGTGCTCCACAACGCGGCGCCTGGCCGACGGCGAGGTGCTATACACCGGAGTGAGCAAATTCAGCGTCAACACCCCTTCCGACTCCGTTGCCGTTCCCGGCGGCCTCCGGAGCCAGCTTGACCAGATTATCAACGTCAAGCCCAACAATCCCCTCTTTTCCCCCTACGTCCGCACCCCGTTCCCCATTGGCCTGTGGGTCTATAACAACTGGAACGACTCGGCCGGCGGCCTCAAAGGGTGGCTATACCGCAAACTCGTGGCTCAGCCCGTGCTCATCAGCGATGTTAGGCCCGAAGTGCGCACCAAGATGCTTGAGAAGACCCTCGATAATAACGGCTTCTTCAATTCGTCGGCCACATACGAGCTTAAGCCCGACAAACGCAACCGCAAAAAGGCCCGCATCATCTACACCGTCAACACCGGCGACCCCTATCCCATCGACTCCGTCATCCTGCCCGGAAAAACCGATTATCCCGTAAGCGGCTATATCGACTCCCTGGCACGCCTGAATCCTTATCTCCGGCCGGGCTCCATATTCAGCGTCGATTCGCTGGAGTCAGTGCGCGTAAACATCACTAATACCCTGCGCAACAAGGGGTTCTATTACTTCCGCCCCGAGTACATAGAGTTCCTTGCCGACAGCACCATACACCCCGGCGCCATAGCCATCAAACTCACCATAGCCAACAACGTGCCGTCGCTGGCTCTGAAGCAGTGGAAGACAGGCAATATCTATACCCTACTTAAACGGCGGTCGAACAGGAATCCCGGCTATCCCGACACCCTTCAGACCTCCAAGGGACTCCTCACCGTAATGCGCCCGCAGCGCGTAAGGCCCAACATGATAACCTCGGTCATCTCCTTCCGCAGCGGCCGCACCTTCTCAGTGCGCCAGATGGACCGCACACAGCTGCGACTCTCGCGCCTCGGCATCTTTGAGAGCATAGAGATTCAGCCCATCCCGGCCGACACCTCAAAAGAGAATCCGACACTTGATGTGTATATCACCTGCCGTTATGACCGGCCCATGGATGCCTCAATAGAGGTCAACGCCTCGTCGAAATCCAACTCATATATCGGTCCGGGACTCATCTTCTCGCTGCGCCACAACAACCTTTTCGGCGGCGGTGAAAAGCTCACCCTGAGCCTCAACGGGGACTATGAATGGCAAACCGGCAGCGGCGCCTCGTCGGTGTTCAACAGCTACGAAGTGGGTCTGCAGGCAACCCTGGCCTTCCCGCGCCTCCTGGCGCCCTCCATTGTGCGCCGCACACGCCGCGAAATCAACTGGACAACTGTGGGACTGGGAGCAAGCCTCCTCAACAGACCCCACTATTTCAAGATGTCGCAGTTCAACGCCTCATATTCCTATCAGTGGAACTTTTCGCGACGTGTCACCAACAGCTTCACACCCTTCAAGCTCACCTACTCCAAGCTACAGCACACCACACCCGTTTTCGATTCCATCATGCAGGCAAATCCGGCCATAGCACTCAGCTTCATGAGCCAGTTTATACCGCAGATGACCTATACCTATAATCTGTCGAAGTTCTTTGAGCGAGAGCAGATTAACGGACTCGACTTTACCTTCACCGTGGCAGAAGCCGGCAACATCTTCTGGGGAATATGGCAGGCAGCCGGAAAGAAAGGCGAGAAAAAGCTCTTCGGCACACCGTTTGCCCAGTTCGTGAAAGGACAGGCTCAGATAGTCTATTCGCGCCGTCTCAAACCCGGCACACAGCACTGGCTTGTGTCGCGTTTCCTCATAGGCGCCGAACATGCATACGGTAATTCCAAAGAGGTGCCTTACATAGAGCAATTCTATATTGGCGGCGCCAACTCCATCCGTGCCTTCACGGTGCGAAGCATCGGTCCCGGCTCTTACCGTCCGCCCAAGGACCAGACCAACGGATACTTTGACCAGACCGGTACCTTCAAGCTTGAGATGAACGTTGAATACCGCTTCCCCCTCTTCGGCGATTTGCACGGAGCCGCGTTTGTGGATGCCGGCAACGTATGGCTGCTGCGCAAGGATGAGCTGCGACCCGGCGGAGAGTTGAAAGCCAACACCTTTTTGCGCGACATAGCCCTTGGCACCGGTGTGGGTCTGCGTTACGACCTGGGCATGATGGTGATTCGCGCCGACCTCGGTTACGGACTTCATGCCCCGTATGCCGACTATCCGCGCAAATACTTCAACATCGCCTTCAAAAAGGCCTTTGCCTTCCATCTCGCCATAGGCTATCCCTTCTAATGGCTATAGGATCCTTCTCACCCCGCGAGCGCCTGGGCATCATTGTGCTGCTCTCCTTCTGCCTCATTATGATAATCGTGGCGGTGATTCCGTGGGGTAAATCAGAGCCGAAAATGGATATGGAGCCGGTGTACAGCGTCATGCTTGAGCATCAGCCGGCAGACAGCGACTCCACAGCCGCCGCTGAGAAGACCAAGGCAAACCACCGCAAAAAGGCCTCTTCAAAGAAAAAGAAGAGCCGCAAAACGCCCAAGAGCAAAGCCGACAAAGCGCCTGCCAAGCCCTCGCCGCGCAGCCCTCTCGACGAAGCCATCCCCTCAACAAACTGAGAATTTCTTTTTTGTTTCATGGGGTCTAACTATCTCAGGCCATAAAACGTTGTAAATTATGAGGCCTGTATGGCCGGATTTTATTAATTTTGTAGCCGCTTTCCGGACACAGCTCCGCGAAGCATCTACAGGTAACACAAAAAAGAAAAAACACATACCTAATGGATAAAAAAACCAATAAATCCCTGCTGATAATCCTTGACGGTTACGGCATAGGCGATCATAAAAAGGATGATGTTATCTACAATACCCCCACACCCTATATGGATTATCTGCGGGCCACATATCCCAATTCCGAGCTGCAGGCGAGCGGCGAGGATGTGGGTCTGCCGGCCGGTCAGATGGGCAACTCGGAGGTAGGGCATCTCAACATAGGTGCCGGCCGCATCGTCTATCAGGATTTGGTGAAGATAAACCATGCCATTGCCGACGGCTCAATCATGCAGATGAAGGAGATTAAAAACGCATACGAGTATGCCGCCTCGGGCCATGCCCTTCACCTCATGGGCCTCACCAGCACAGGCGGTGTCCATTCGTCGCTCAATCACCTCTTCGCCCTCATCGACATAGCCAAGAAATACAACGTGCCTCGCCTCTACGTTCACTGCTTCCTCGACGGCCGCGACACCGACCCCGAGTCAGGCGCAGGCTTTGTGCAGCAGGTAGTTGACCATTGCGCCAAAACCACCGGCAAAGTGGCAAGCGTCATAGGCCGCTACTACGCCATGGACCGCGACAGAAACTGGGACCGCATAAAGAAGGCTTACGACCTTCTGGTGAAGGGGGAAGGCGAGAAGACAACCGATTTCCCCGCCGCCATCCGCGGCTATTATGCCAAAGGCACAACCGACGAGTTCATGCTCCCTATTGTGGACGCCGATGACCCCGGCTGCATAGCCCCCGACGATGCGGTTATCTTCTTCAATTACCGCAACGACCGCGCCAAGGAAATCACCACCGTGCTCACCCAGCATGAGCAGAGCGGCATGACGCCCGTAAAAGGTCTGCAATATTATTGCATGACCCCTTACGACGATTCCTTCCATGGGGTGCATATCCTCTTCGACAAGAAGGATGTTACCGACACCCTGGCAGAATACCTGAGCAAACAGGGTCTGAAGCAGTTGCACATTGCCGAGACAGAGAAATATGCCCACGTTACGTTCTTCTTCAACGGAGGCCGCGAAGAGCCGTTCCCGGGCGAAGACCGAATATTGGTGCCGTCGCCCAAGGTGCCTACATACGACATGAAGCCCGAGATGAGCGCTCCCGAGGTTACCGAAAAGCTCGTCAATGCCATCGACTCAGAGAAGTATGACTTCATCGTGGTCAATTTCGCCAACGGCGATATGGTGGGTCATACGGGCGTTTACACAGCCATACAGAAGGCTGTGGAGGTGCTCGACAATTGCGTGGAAAAAGTTGTTGAGGCAGCCAAGAAGCACAATTACACCACCATCATCATAGCCGACCACGGCAATGCCGACCACGCCCTCAATGCCGACGGCACGCCCAACACGGCCCATTCGCTGAATCCGGTGCCTTTCATCTTCATCAGCAACGATAAGAACGCAAAAGTGGAGAATGGCCGACTTGCCGATGTGGCTCCGTCGCTGCTCAAGGCCATGAATCTGCCTCAGCCCTCTGAAATGACCGGTCATCCCCTCGAAACTCTCTGAAAAATAGGATTTTAGCATACCAAAAGGGCGCGTTGGCATTAGCTGCTTGCGCGCTCTTTCTTTTTTGCAAAAGATGAGCGTGAAAGAAATTCTTGCACCCTCTTTAACCTTCTTTTAACTATCGGGTTTGCGCCTTTGCGAAAATAGAGGTAACTTTGCAGCGACGTTGGCATAGAGCCCGCGCAATGGAGTGTGCCTTTCCGGCTCTTCAGCGCTTACGGCTCAGCCGCTTAAGTTTCGGACTTTACCCTTTGAGAAGGACTCTTATATATATATCAGCCCTGCTTATTGCAGGCATCATGGTGGCAGCGTTCAGGCATCCGGCCTCCATAACGCTTCTTTCTGCCGGCAACATCCTTGCAGCCGACACCATTACGCATACACCCGAGCTAAAAGCCGATTCTTCGCAGCTCAACGGCCGCACACCGCTGGATGTCTCTGACGCAGCCATCGACTCGCTGTATGCCGACCGCAAGCCTCATTCGCTGATTAACCGCGAGTCTTCCGACATTGAGAATCCGGTGGTCTTCTCGGCCAAAGACTCCATTGTGTTCTACAATCAGAACAATGCCCACATGTTTGGTAATTCCACCGTGGAATACGGCGAGTTCAAGCTCAACGCCGGCCATGTGCAGATGGATATGGATTCATCAACCGTTTATGCGGCTCCTCTGCCCGATTCCATCAGCAACGGCGAAGACACCCGTCCCGTATTCCGCGACCACAGCGGCGAGTATGAATCCGGCACCATGAAATATAACTTCCGCACCCAGCGCGGCTATATCACCGATGTCGTCAGTGAACAGGGCGAAGGATTCCTCCGTGGCGGCAAAGCCAAGAAAAATGCCGACGGCTCATTCTATGTTGCCGACGGCAAATACACCACCTGCAGCGACCATGACCATCCGCACTTCTATTTCCAGCTCACACGCGCACGCGTTCAGCCCAAGAAGAACGTGGTGTCGGGTCCGGCGTACATGGTGCTTGCCGATGTGCCGCTGCCTTTAGCGGTTCCTTTCGGCTTCTTCCCATTCTCAAAAGATTACTCGTCGGGCATCATATTCCCCAGCTTCGGCGACGATTATAACCGCGGCTTCTATCTCCGCGACGGCGGTTACTACTTCGCCATCAACGACAATGTGGACCTTGCCCTGCGTGGCGAAATCTACACCAAAGGGTCGTGGGGAGTGTCGGCCCGCTCTAACTATGTGAAGCGCTACCGTTACCGCGGCAACTTCGAGGTGAGCTACCTCAAGACCATAACGGGCGACAAGGGGGCTCCCGACTATGCCAAATCCACCAACTTCCGTGTGGCATGGACGCATCAGCAGGACCAGAAAGCCAACCCCTTCCTCAACTTCTCAGCTTCGGTAAACTATACCACATCGGGCTATACGCGCAATGACCTTAACTCGTACTATTCCAACGACTTCACCGAAAATACCAAGTCGAGCACGGTCAACCTGACATACCGACCGCCGGGTACCAAATGGAGCATCTCGGCCACGGCCAACATAGCCCAGCGCACGCAAGACAGCACACTCAGCGTGTCGTTCCCCAACTTCACCGTAACGCTGGCTCAGAACTCACCTTTCAAGCGCAAAAAGGCTGTTGGCGGTGAGCGCTGGTATGAGAAAATTCGTCTGAGCTACAGCGGTCAGTTCCAGAACTCCCTCACTGCCCGTCAGGACGAGTTCTTTAAAAAGAACCTGGTGAAAGACTGGAACAACGGCATAAGCCATCAGATTCCTATACAGGCCACCTTCACGGCGTTCAAATACTTCAACATCACCCCGAGCGTGCGCATCAACGACCGTATGTATTTCCAGAAAGTGCGTCGCGACTGGGACCCGAACGCGTCGGCCGAGGTGCGCGACACCACCCACGGTTTCTATAACCTGCTGGATTTCTCGGCTTCCATAGGCCTGACAACAAAAATCTACGGCTTCTGGAAACCCCTTAAGTTCATGGGCGACAAAGTGCAGATGATTCGCCACGTCATCACACCCACCATCTCCTTCAGCGGGTCGCCCGACTTTGGCGCTCCCGGCTGGGGTGTCTGGGGGCATTATTACCGTCCGCCGTACACCGAAGGGGGTGAACCTGTAAGGGTAGATTACAACTACTTTGAAGGCCGCAGCTTCGGCGCCCCTTCACGAGGCAAAACGGCTATTCTCAGCTACTCCTTCGCCAATAACCTGGAGATGAAGGTGAAGTCGGACAAAGATTCTACGGGAGTGAAGAAAATTTCGCTCATAGAAAATCTCACGATAGGGCAGAGCTATAACTTTGCCGCCGACTCGCTGCGCTTTTCAAACATCAACACGTCTATCCTGCTGCGTCTGGTCAAGAACTTCAACCTTAACCTCAACGCCACCTGGGACCCGTATATGTATGCCGTTGACGCTGCCGGACAGCCACGGCGTATAGACAAGCTGCGCATCTCGCACGGCAAAGGCCTGGCAAAACTTACTTCCACAGGCACGTCATTCTCTTATACCTTCAACAACTCCACCTTCAAACGCAACTCGGAGCAGCAGAGGAATGATGACAACACCGATCCGGATGCCGACGAAAACGGCGAAGAAGAGGATTTTGGCCAGGCTGCAGACAAACGCAGGAACAAAAACAACAACAAGAACAAGACCCAGACCGATGCCGATGGTTATGCCGCCTGGGCTTGTCCCTGGTCGCTGACCTTCAATTATTCCATCAATTACGGCTGGGGCGCCTTTGACTACGACAAGCTCGAATACAAAGGCAAATGGACACAAAACCTCAGCGTGAGCGGCTCTTTGCGGCCAACGCCCAACTGGAACTTCAGCATGTCGTGCTCCTATAATTTCGACCTGCACAAAATCTCATACATGAACTGCAGTATAAGTCGCGATTTGCACTGCTTCACCATGTCATGTTCCTTCATCCCGGTTGGCCCTTATAAATCGTTTAACTTCAACATTGCCGTAAAAGCCTCCATGCTGCGCGACCTCAAATACGACAAACGCTCGTCAACCGGCAACGGCATTCGCTGGTATTGATTTCCCTTCCTCCAAAGCATATATTCATGCTCCGAGGCACTTCGCCTAAGAGCCTGAATATACACGTGTTTATGGCAGGGAAGATACCTTGGGTAGGTAGCAAAAAAAATTGATTGCCATCACGACAATCAATCCAAATTAACCTTAAAATCTAATACCATGAAAAACTCTTTTCACTTATATAACACCGTATATCAGTGTTGGTTTAACCGGATTAGGAAATTTTTTAAATTTTTTTCGCAGCGGCCTGCCGGCGTTGGCTGAGATGGTCGTTTATCAGAATGCAGATGATGCAGAAAATGCCTAACAGCACAAGCATCAGCGACTGCGCGCTCCACATGAGCATGGCAAAAGCAGCACCCTGAGTGCCCGTTATGCCAAACAGAGCCAGAGCAAACATCACGGCAATGTTCCATGCACCCAAGCCACCGTTGCTCGGTATTACCATAGACATGGACCCGAACACAAACGTTACTATGCCCGGCAAAAAGCCGTATGCCATGGCAGGGCTGAAAAAGAGCTCGCGGGTGAAAGGAAAAGCCGCAAACATAACGTAAGTCTCTGAGAAATAGCATATCCAGATGCCCATGGTGAGCCATGTAAATGCCCATTTCTGTTTCAGGTGAAACAGCGACATGAATCCGTTGCCCACACGGCGCAGCTCAAGCTCAGCCTTTGCCATGAACTTGTCTTTGCGGAAGAAATAACAACATCCCCCCACAAGGGCGCATATCGCACCAAAGGTTACATAAAGCCAGGGGTCGCCGAGAAGATGCACAAGGTGTTTGCCCACCGCGTAATGGTCGAGAAAAGCGGTGAAGTAAGAATGAGCCACCGCCGTCATCAGGCCAACCAACACAAGAACTACCACCGCATCAGAGGCCCGGTCGCCAACCATTGTCCCCAACACGGTAGAGAAATTGGCCTTGCGTCGGCGCGCAATGAAGATACAGCGCCAAATCTCGCCCAGGCGCGGAATAACCAGGTTGAGAGCGTAAGTGCCGAAAATACTCACACATAGTTCCAGAAAGGTGGCCTTAATGCCCACTCCGTCGAGCTGCAAACCCCAGCGCACAGCACGGATTACATGGCTCAACACCGTAATGAGCATCATGGCCAATACCCACCAATAATCCACGCCATGACGTATGAGCGCCATCATGTCGTGAAAATCAATGCGTTTGAAAAGCCATATTATCAACAAGGCCGAACACACAAAAGGAATCAGATAACGCAAAACTGTGGTTAAAGCTTTGCGCTCTCCATGCCCTTTTTGAGGTTTCAGCCTGTCAGGTTGATTCTGCTGAATGATAATGCCTTTTGTCATCCACTTTTTAACAAATTTTTTCAACCCGAGGTTTAAGAGGCATAGATTGCGGAGAGAAATAACAGACCCTCACTCCAAAATTTTGATTATTTTGGAGCTGTCAGGGGGTGTTATCGTTTATCGGTTATCGTTTGATGTAGGTTATTAACGCGGCAGAAAAAGAGCCTGCTCCGCAGGAGAAATTTTTCATGGGATTAGCAGTGAAAAAATTGTATTAGGTAACCGCTTTGAGATTTAAGGTTAATGAGATAACGTCTTCACTATGATTCAAAATCAGAATTTTTATGAAATGAGCTTCATGGTATCAGGCATTCAATTACAAAAGGTAATTCATTGAATTTTCGTAGTCATCTCACTGCGGAGCAGGCAAAATGTAGGTTAGCGTATGGTAAACGGCCGGGGTGCTCTTTAAGACACAAATCAACATTACACAATGCACACCATGACCGTGGTTATCAACGGGAACTCTCTAATTCCGTTGCAAAAGTATATAAAACTTGCCGAGCTGCCAAAGGAATTCGGCATAAATTTTAGCAATATGTTTTTAAACATATTTTTGAGGCCCTGACGCCACAGAGATGCCCTCAATATAACGGTCCGGAATCTGACTGTCTTACAGCCATCTGTTTTGAGGGAATACTAAAAGTTGTTCGCTCTAAGACCCCGGCGTCAACCTTTTTTTTGTCGCAGAGACTAACTTTCTAAAAATAATTTTTAATTTTAATCATGAGATATATGTAAAATATGTTTTTAAACATAAAATTATTTTGGTTGTAATTAAAAATAGTTTTTTAAATTTGCAGCAGTAATAGTATTTTAGTATGAATACAATTGCGAATAGCATCATTAACCTAACGATTTAGAGGGAACAAGAATCAGAGTTTGTATAATTCATATCACTGAAAACTGTGAATCTAAATATTCAAACATAAATAATATGAATAGGATTTTGTATTTTTTACTCGCTCTAATAGTGGTGAGTGCATGTAATCAGATGGAACCGGAACAAAACGGTAAGATCCTCTCGGGAGAAGAGGGGACTATTTCACGAGCGCAAGCTAAAGAAACCTTAACGAGACTGAGGTGCGAATTTTTCCCTCAAACCAGATCAACCAATGCTAAAATAGCTTCATGCGAAGCCTATGGGAGATCCCTTAAACCAACAACTCGCTCTAACGAAGAACCGGTTTTGTATGTATTTAATTACGAAGATAATCAAGGTTTTGCGATTATGGCAGCGACTCCCTCTCTCCCGGAAGTGTTAGCCATTTCAGATAAAGGAAATTTGGATTTGGCAAATCTTCCCAATAATGGTATAAGAGACTTTGTAAGCCTTTTAGGTGATTATGTAGAAGAACCTGATACTTTTGCTGTTGGAGATGGAGAAATATACACAGTGAAGACACCGTGGGAAACGATAGTTAACATACCACCAATGTGCAAGGTAAAATGGCATCAGAAGCACCCATACAATCAATACACACCTCTTATTAATGGCCAACATGCTGATGTGGGTTGTGGAGGAGTCGCAGTTGCACAGGCAATGTCGATATATGGGAAACCAACGAGTTTTCATGGTTATTCCTTTGATTGGGCTGCTATGACAGCTGATAATCCAACCGAAGAAGCTATAAAACAGATAGCAAGATTCTTGGAAGTAATTGGTAGAGAAGACGTAGGTCAGTTTTTATATCTACCTGAAGGAACGGGAGCTTATATGATTGACCTAGATAGTATTTTTACATACTGTGGTTATAAAGCAACACATCCGGAAATCCTTGTTCCTGATGGAAATGGGGGTACCTCCCATCTATGGATGCCTTATAAGGATATTGATGTATGTGGTGAATTAGTAGCATATAGGCCAGTGGTTATCTATGGAATAAATGGGAAAGGTATTTTTGGTAATTTAGCTCATTTTTGGCTTTTGCATGGTTATATGCAGCGGCAAAGGATTGTCGAACAGCGCATTAACACGAGTACTGGGACTAATGTGCTTTCTCGAAAGACAGAAACAGAAGATTACGTGTTATGCAATTGGGGCTGGGGAGGTCTCTATGATGGATATTATATAAATGGCGTCTTTAATCAAAGTGGAGAGTTTATTCCAGAGAATCCTGCAGATGCGCCGATTGGAGGAGGAGGAACGGATTATTCAACACAACTGGAGGTCATTATAGACATTGTTCCAAAATAATATTAAGGGAATTTCTATAAATTAAACATTTGTGTATCAGAAAAATAATTCGTATCT
>ERZ825384.231-NODE-231-length-73821-cov-5.060312_pt1 | contig 73821 bp, 82 predicted proteins | sample MGYA00519931_ERZ825384 | MGnify/ENA primary metagenome ERZ825384 (study PRJEB31778, sample SAMEA3449200) | human gut metagenome | biome: human gut; feature: human-associated habitat; material: faeces | place: United Kingdom | collected 2010/2012 ...
TCACGAGCTGGCTCTCGGTCCAGAAGCTCTCGCACGGCGTGCAGTACATGCCGGAGTACTTGCCCTTGTAGATGTCGCCCTTATCGTACATCTTCTTGAAGATGCGCTGCACGGCCTCGACATGGTAGTCGTCCGTCGTGCGGATGAAGCGGTCGTTGGAGATGTTCATCAGCTTCCACAGCGCGCGCACGCCGCCGGGACCCTCGACGATGTTGTCCACGAACTGCTTGGGCGTGACGCCGGCGGCCTCAGCCTTTTCCTCGATCTTCTGACCGTGCTCGTCCGTTCCGGTCAGGAACATCACGTCATAGCCGCACAGACGCTTATAGCGCGCGATCGCATCGGTTGCGACCGTGCAGTAGGTGTGGCCGATGTGCAGTTTGTCCGAAGGGTAATAGATCGGCGTTGTGATATAAAACTTTCCTTTGCTCATACTGCATTCTCCTCTGTATTAGTCTTCACCGGCGTCGCCGGGGTCGTAGACCGACGGGTAGGGCGTCGGCTGCGGCTTCGGCGTGGGGGTGGGGGTTGGCGTCGCGCTGGGCGTCGGAGTGGGCTTCGGCGTTGTGTCGTGGGAGTGATAGGTGCTGTTGGCCTCGACGGTGCGGCTGATCTCGTTGCCGTCCTTGTCATAGACGGTGCGGTAGGTCGTGGCGCGCAGGCCGTTGGCGGTGTAGCTCATCTTGACGTAGCTGCCGTCCACATCCGTGCCCCAGATCTCGACCGTGATGCTGTTCTTTTCCACATAGGCCTTGATCTCGATGGGGTATTCGCGGCTGTTGGTGAACTTGAATTCCGGGCCGCCCCAGCTGACTGTGGCGTCCATGCCGGGTTCGATATAGGCCACGGGGAAGTAGTGGCAGGTGCGGGTGTTGATCTTGAGGTTGGAGACCATGGCGCAGTAGTACAGCGTGGACGACACCTGGCAGATGCCGCCGCCGACTTCCTGCACGACCTGGCCGCCGGAGTAAGCCCCGGCTTCCTTGAAGCCGTTGGCCTTTGTGCGCTGGCCGAGCACGTCGTTATAAGAAAACGTCTGGCCGGGCTGGAGAATCACGCCGTTGATCTTCTCGGCGGCGAGCCTGACGTTCGTGATGCGGTTGCTGCTGCTGCCGGAGAGGGAAGTGGTTTTGGTGGCGAGCTTGTCGGCCAGCAGATGCTTTTGCAGGCGCTCCTGCGTCATCTCCGGCTGCGTGAGCGTGGCCGGGATGGTGACGGTGTCGCCGGTAGAGGCCGCGTCCCACAGAGGCTGCGCCTCGGCCACGTCGAACTCGATGCCGACCTTGCTCTCCGTGGCGGACTGGGTCTCCGGGTCGTAGCCCGCGTTGACCGGGTCGCCGCAGATGGCGTCGTGCAGCTCCTGCAGCGTCATCTTATCGTCGCCGCTCATATCGACCGGGTAGGCCGACGTGCCGAACTTGCCGCTGCGGATGTCGCTGAGCACCCGATCGGCGACGGCGGCGGGGTCGAGCGTGATCATGCTCGCGCCCTTGACGACGCGGATGGTACTGTGCTCCTCGTCGATCTCGACACTGCCGCCCGAGAGCTTGACGTTGATCTCGGCGGCCTCGCGCTCGATGCGTGTGCGCAGGGCGTCGGTGTCCATGTCGGCGAGGTTATCGGCCGCCACATCGTGCCCCTTGAGCGCGCAGCGCAGCCACGTGAAGAAGTTTGTGAACGCATTTCCGCTGCGTCCGTAGGCGTAGGCTGCCTCGGCTGCGGCGTCGGGCGTCGCCTCAAAGCCGATCTCCGTCGCGGTGACGGTGATGGTCCGGTCGCCCGGGAAGGTCATCGTGAGCACCGGCGCGCTCGTATCGTCCCAACCGGCGGCGCGGATGGCCTCTGCCGCCTCGATCTGCGTCATGCCGCCGACGTCGGTGCCGCAGACGGAGACGTTCGGGAAGATGGTGTCCTTTTTCGCCACGAGCACCATGCCGACGGCGCCGGCCGCGATGATGACGGCCAGCACGATGAGTGCAGCGCGCAGGGCGATCTTACCGCCGCGGCCGCGGGGTTTTCTGGCTTTCGGCTGCGACGTGCCCTGTGCGGGGTCTGCCTGCCGGGATACGGGCTGGCGCTGCGCCGTCTGCTTCGGCGCGGCGGCGCGGCGGGCAGCCGCCTCACTCTGTGCCGAGCGGGCGGAGGCGCTGCGGTGCGCCGAGCGCTCCTGCGCGGCGAAGTCCGCCGCCTCGCGCTTTGCGGCTGCGCTGCGTTTGGAAGTGTTGCCGTTAAGTTTCATGATTTTGGCTCCTGTCTGTCCCCGTCAAAATCGGATTATTTAAATAAGTATCGCGGAAAGCCTCCGCCTCACCGGGCGGGAGCTTGGTGCGCGGCTGCTTTTCGATCTGCGGCTTCATCCACGGGTTGTGCTCGGCCTTGCGGTCGGTCTGTGCCTCGAGCAGCTTGCCGATGAGCACGTTCGATAAGAGGAAACCCGAGGGCGTGAAGTGCCAGCGCTCGCCGTCCGCGACGGCCCAGCCGCGGCGGACGAACTCCTCGAGCTGCTGCGCGATGCCGGAAAAATCGCTGCGGTAGAGCCGCTCATACTCCGCGCGCGACACACCGTGTACGGTGCGCATGCCGAGCATGAGATATTCGGCCGCGCGCTCAAAGTCGCCGATCGTCTCGTATTCGTCGATCATGTCCTCACCGTGGAGGACGCCCGCAAGATAGCGGTCAAGGTCGCGCACATAGCTGTAGCGCGTGCGGCCGATGCACGAGTGCGCGCCCGGGCCGAAGCCCATATAGTCATCGAGCTGCCAGTACTTCAGGTTGTGCCGGGATTCATAGCCCGGGATGCTGAAGTTGGAGATCTCGTACTGCTCGTAGCCATAGTGCCGCAGTTCCTCGACCATGCACAGGTACATATCCGCCTGCTCGTCGTCCGACGGGATGAGGGGCGAGTCCTTCAGGGTGTACATGGGCGTGCCCTCCTCGAGCTTGAGCCCGTAGCCGGAGATGTGCTCCGGACGCAGGGCAAGCGCCTTGGCGAGCGTGTCCGCCCAGTCGCTGCGGGTCTGGCTGGGAAGACCGTAGATGAGGTCGAGGCTGATGTTGTCAAACCCGGCAGCGCGGGCGTTTTCGACGGCCATCTCCACCTGCCGGTAGCTGTGGCGGCGGCCGATCATTTTCAGGATATCGTTGTTGGCCGACTGCATACCGATGCTCAGACGGTTGAAGCCCGCCTTGCGCAGGGCGCGCAGGTCGTGCAGACGGACGCTGTCCGGGTTGACCTCGACGGTCACCTCCGCGCGCTTGAGCAGGCGGCCGGTGGCCTTGACGGCGTCGAGCAGCTCAATGAGCCGCGCCGCGCCGTAAAAGCTCGGCGTGCCGCCGCCGAAATAGACCGTGTCGATGTACGCCGGCGCGATGCGCCCAGCGCTCTCTTCAATGTGCTCGAGCAGTGCCTGCTGATACTCCGCCATGCGCTCGGCAGCGCCGGCGCAGGAATAGAAGTCACAGTAGCCGCACTTGCTCGCGCAAAACGGGATGTGGATATAGATACCGAGACGCGGTTGCATAGACAGCTCCTTACTTGGGGTGCCCTGACCGCCGGGATGCGGCGGTCAGGGTTCAGATCAGATCGGTTGTCAGATAAGCGTGCACACGAGCTCCGAATACGCGGCCGGATCCTCGAGCGGCTCGCCCGCGATGAGCAGCGCCTGCGCGTGCAGGATCTTGGCGATGCGTGCGGCCTTGTCCTTGTCGCCGGCGGTGAAGGCCTCCTTCATGGTCTGGTAGGCGTGGTGGTTGGCGTTGAGCTCCAGCACGCGCACGGCGCGAATGTCGGTCGGCGCGCCGGGCATGCTCCGGAAGTAGCGCTCCATCTCGAGCGTGACGCCGCCCTCGGTGCTCAGGCACACGGCGCTGGACACGAGCTTATTGGACAGGCGCACGGATGCGACCTGCTCGCCGAGCGTCTCCTTGACGAAGTCGAGCAGCTCCTTGTCCTCGGCCTGCTTTGCCTCGGTCTCTTTTTTCTCTTCCTCGCTCTCGAGGCCGAGATCGTCGGTCGCAATGTTGCAAAACGGCTTGTCGTCGTAGCTCTTCATGGTGTCGACGAAATACTCGTCGATCTGCGAGGTCATGCACAGGACGTCAAAGCCCTTGTCGCGCAGCTGCTCCGCCTGCGGCAGGCTCAGCAGACGCTTGACGTTGTCGCCGCACGCGAAGTAGATCTTCGTCTGCTCAGCGGGCATGGCGTCGACATATTCCTTGAGGGAGACGAGCTTGGTCTCACTTGTGTGGTAGAGCAGCAGGTCCTTGATCTCGTCGACCTTGTCGCCCGTCTCGGTGACGGCGCCGGCGCGCAGCACCATGCCGAAGGCGGCGTGGAACTGCTCGTACTTCTCGCGGTCGTTGGTCATGAGCTTCGTCAGCTCGGACTTGATCTTCTTGCCGAGGTTTGCGGCGATGAGCTTGAGCTGGCGGTCGTGCTGCAGCATCTCACGCGAGATGTTCAGCGACAGGTCGGGGGAGTCGACCACGCCGCGCGCGAACGCGTAGCACGGCGGCAGAAGGTCGGTGCATCTGTCCATGATCATGACGCCGGAGCTGTAGAGCTCGAGACCGGGATCGGCGTCGCGCGTGTACATATTTGCCGGGACCTTGGACGGGACGAACAGCAGCGCGCGGTACGAGATCAGACCCTCGGCGTTGACGCGGATGACGGCCAGCGGGTCGTCATTGTCGTGGAACTTTTCCTTGTAAAACGCGATGCACTCCTCATCGGTCGCCTCCTTGCGGCTGCGCTGCCAGATGGGGATCATGCTGTTGACGGTCTGCTCCTCGGTCTTGGTGACCATCTCCATCTTCGGCTCGCCTTTTTCGTCCTTCTCGCCGGAGTCGACCCAGTCGCTCTGCTCGACGTCCATGACGATCGGCCAGCGGACATAGTCGGAGTACTTGCGGATGAGCATCATGAGCTTCCAGTTTTCGAGGTAGGTGGAGTATTTCTCGCCCGTCTCATCGGCCTTGATGTGCATGATGACGTCGGTGCCGACGGTATCCTTCTGCGCCTCGGTGATGGTGTAGCCGTCCGCGCCGGTGCTGACCCACTGATAGGCGGTGTCGCTGCCGTAGGCGCGGGTGATGACCGTGACCTTATCGGCGACCATGAACGCGGAGTAGAAGCCGACGCCGAACTGACCGATGATGTCGATGGCGGCATCCTCCTGCGCGCTCTCGCCGAGATCGTCCTTGAACTTCAGCGAGCCGCTGCGCGCGATGACGCCGAGGTTGCTGTCGAGCTCCTCCTTGGTCATGCCGATGCCATTGTCGGACACGGTGATCGTGCGCGCTTCCTTGTCGGGGATGACGCGGATCTTGAAGTCGCCGCGCGCCATGCCCACGTTTTCATCCGTGAGCGACTGGTAGCAGAGCTTGTCGATCGCGTCCGAGGCGTTCGAGATGATCTCGCGCAGGAAGATCTCCTTGTGCGTGTAGATCGAATTGATCATCATGTCGAGCAGCTTTTTGGATTCTGCTTTGAACTGTTTCTTTGCCATATCTATGCCTCCAAAATTTTAATTACACCTTTGGGTCCGTACCCGGCCTGCACGCAATAGCGGCCCACGGTACAGATTTTAATATTATAGCACATCGACCGTTTTTTTCAACACCCGCCGCCGGAATAATTGGGTTGTGCGGCGCGTTTTTTGTGGTATAATGAGACGTTAAGAAAAAAATAAGATTCTGTGAGGTGGCACCCATGAACGATCTGAAAGACCTGCTCCATGCGCGCCTGTTCCTGCTGGATATGGACGGCACGCTCTACCTCGGGGACGATGTGTTTCCCGGCGCGGTCGACTTCATCCACACGCTGGCCGATACCGGACGGCAGTACATTTATCTGACCAACAACTCCTCGCGCGCCGGCACGGACTACATCACGCGCCTGCGGCGCCTCGGCTTCCCGTGCGAGGCGGAGAACGTGTTCACGTCCGGCATGGCGACGGCGCTGTATCTCAACCAGCACTATGCGGGCAAGCCCGTGTATCTCGTCGGCACGCAGGCGTTTCGCCGCGAGCTGCTCAGCTACGGCATCCCGCTCGTCGAAGAGGGCGCGGAGATCGTCGTCGTCGGCTTTGACACCGAGCTCGTGTATGAGAAGCTCGACCGCGCTGTGCATTTCCTGCGCCGCGGCGCGACTTTCATCGCCGCCAACCCCGACTGGGTCTGCCCCATGCCGGCCGGCGAGGTGCTGCCCGACTGCGGGAGCATCTGCGCGCTGCTGACTGCCGCCTCCGGCGTCAAGCCGACCTACATCGGCAAGCCGAACCGCAACATGGTTGACGTCATCTCGGCGCAGACCGGCGTGCCGAACGAGCAGATCTGCTGCGTGGGCGACCGGCTGTATACCGACATTGCCGTGGCCGTGAATGCGGGCGCGCAGAGCGTGCTCGTCATGTCCGGTGAGACGGACGAGGCGATGCTCAGGGCGTCCGACGTGCAGCCGAAATACGTCCTGCGTGACGTGGCCGAGCTTGCGCAGATCCTGCGCGACGGCACTGTGTGAGAAAAAATCCAGAATTTTTTAAAAAGCGCTTGACAAACACGGACACAACTGTTAGGATATGTTCAGTAAGCATCGTTTTGTGTGAATGATGTTTACGCCCCCCTCGTTTGTGTTCTCTCTTCCATTTCAGCGTCCGGGTCTGCATCCGCCGCGGACGCGCAAGCACAGCAATCAACAGCCAACAGCCGAGCCGGCATTTGCCGGCTCGGCTGTTGGCTGTTTTTCACGGTATGCAGGCTTGCCCTGCGCTCAGATGTCCGCGCGGAACCACGCGCCGGGACGGTAGTGCTCGAAGATGACGATGTCGTAGTCGCGCTCGTGCGTCCAGGCGCGGCTCGTCCAGCCGGCGCGCACGGCGCCCATGGCCTCGCACAGGCGCACGCTCAGCGGCTTCGGGCCGATCTTGTAGGCGATGAACTGCGGGCGCGCGATCACGTTCGTGAGCACATTGCCGACGATGGCGGCGGCGGGCTTGCTCAGCGCCGTGCCGTATTCCTTCGGCGGCTGGCTGAGCTGACCGCGCAGGATGTCGGGCGCGTTGCGCCGGAACCATGCAACGATCGTGGGGTCGAAGCTCTCGACACAGTAGGGACCGGTGTAGGTGCGCAGCGCCTCGAGCGTCAGCGCGCACAGGCGGCGGTTATCGTGCCCGCGCTTGACCTCGAGCAGCAGCGGCACGCGTCCGCCGAGCGCCTCGAGCGCCTCGGCAAACGTCGGGATGACGCACTCGGTCTTTCCGAGACGCAGCGCGCGCAGCTCGGCGAGGGTGAAATCATCAATGACGCCCTGCACGCCGCACATGCGCTCGAGCGTGTCGTCGTGGAACACGACGAGCCGGTCGTCGGCCGTCAGGTGCACGTCCATCTCGACGGCATAGCCCGCCTCGGCCGCGGCGCGAAATGCCGGCAGCGAGTTTTCCGGCACGGAGCCGTCCTCGGTGTGCAGGCCGCGATGCGCGTAGTTGCGGCATAAAAACGGCGCCTTCTGCGCGCGCGTTGCGCGGCCCGGCGCGACCAGAAATGCAAACGCACCCGCGCAGGCTGCGGCCGGTGCGGCGATCTTACAAGCGGTTTTCCAATTCATAATGTGTCCTCCTTTTGGCGGCGGGAGCCGCCGGTCTGCCTGCTCATATTAAACAACAATTTCTGCATTTCGTCAAATGCCTGTTGAATTGCACGGCGAGGTATTGTAGAATGGTACGGATTTGAAACAAACTTGGAGGTAACCCTGTGAAGCTCAACTACAAACGCACCATCTGCGTTGGCTTTGCCTTTTTCCTGATCTGCGCGTTCTGGCAGGCCTACGACAACACCGTCCCGCTGATCCTGACCAACAAATTCGGTATGTCGCAGGCATGGTCCGGTGTCATCATGGCGCTCGACAACATCCTGGCGCTGTTTCTGCTGCCGCTGTTCGGCGCGATCTCGGATAAGCACACCGGCAAGCGCGGCCGCCGCACACCGTTTATCCTCATCGGCACGCTCGTCGCCGCCATCGCCTTCATCAGTCTGTCGCTCGTTGATGACGCGCAGCTGAAGAATCTCGACGGCGCCGCCGCGATCGACGATCCCGCCGCTCTGCGCATCGTCTATCAGAAGGAGGCGGACCGCACGCTCAAGACGCCCGACGGCGAGACCTTCGTGCTCGAGGATACCTTTACGGAGGATGAGTTTGCCGCCATCACGAGCCAGGTCACCAATGCCGAGGGCAAGACCGTCACGAACCACGACTACACGAATTATGTCGTGCCCGCGCGTCAGGCCTACGCCCATCAGACGACGCTGCAGCATCCGGGTGCGCTCATCGGCTTCATCGCGCTGCTGCTGGTCGTGCTCGTCGCCATGGCCACGTTCCGCTCTCCGGCCGTTGCGCTCATGCCTGATGTTACCATCAAGCCGCTGCGCAGTAAGGCGAATGCCGTCATCAACCTCATGGGCACCGGCGGCGGCATCCTCGTGCTGGCCATCGGCATGGGCTTCGCTACGAGCTCCGTGCGCAACTCGCTCATGAGCTACACTGCCTACTTCTCCGTGATCGCGGGGCTCATGGTGTTTGCGCTGCTGATCTTCCGCCTGACGGTCAACGAGCCGAAGTTTGTCGCCGAGATGCAGGCCGACAGCAAGCGCTTCGGCATCGACAACGGGGACGACGGCGACACACCCGCCGCCTCCGGCAAGCTCGGCAAGGCCGAGCGCCGCTCGCTCATTTTCCTGCTGCTGTCGATCGTGCTGTGGTTCTTCGGCTACAACGCCGTGACGTCGAAATACTCCGTCTACGCGAGCAACATCCTGCACAAGGACTATAACCTCACGCTCATGCTCGCGCAGGCCGCCGCGATCGTGGCCTACCTGCCCGTCGGCATCGTCGCGTCCAAGATCGGCCGCAAAAAGACCATTCTCGGCGGCGTCGTGATGCTGGCCATCGCGTTCGGCGTGGCTGCGTTCCTCAATTCCGAGAGCCCCACGATGCTCATGAACGCGATGTTCTGCCTCGCCGGTATCGGCTGGGCGACCATCAACGTCAACTCCTTCCCGATGGTCGTTGAGATGTGCTCCGGCAGCGACGTCGGCCGCTACACCGGCTTCTACTACACGGCCAGCATGGCCGCGCAGGTCATCACGCCGATGTTCTCCGGCTTCCTGATGGACAAGGTCGGCATGACCGTGCTCTTCCCGTATGCCGCCCTTTTCGTGGCCGGCGCGTTTGTGACCATGCTCTTCGTCCGCCATGGCGACAGCCGTCCCATTGCCGCCAAGGGTCTGGAAGCTCTCGACGTGGACGATTGATCAAGAATTCTAATTGGAGGTTGCTACTATGGAACGTCTGACCCGTAAACTCAAAAAGGGCGGCTACTCCGCCAACCGCCATCCCGCGGCACAGATCGATGAGCGCCTGAGCCAGCTCAAGGGCGTGCACAAGCAGTGGGTCGGGGATGTGTCGGACATGATCACCGGCATGAAGCAGAGCGAGGCCGCCGGACAGGCCGGCGCGCTCACGCTGGCGATGCTGCAGGCGAGCTATGCCGCGATCGTGCGCATCGGCCGCCGCTTTGAGGCCGTCTGCCCCGCCGAGGGCAACACCGACGACGCCGTCACGGCGCTCGGCAAGCTCGAGGATCTGTACGAGCAGTGCCTCTCCGAGCTCGAGGACGCCAAGGCGGGTCTGGATGAGTGCCGCGAAAACGGCTTCCAGGATGATCTCGCCTACGGTGAGCTCATGGTGACGAAGCTCGGCCTCACGCAGCTGACCAAGCAGTTCGACATCGCCACCGGCTATGCCGAACCCGATCCGGAGCCGTACCAGTACCGGCCGAAGACGGACGAACCGGCGCAGTAAGCCGCTGCCATAGAAAATAGAAAGAGGAGATTTCCGTATGAAACGCACATTTACGACCATTGTCTGCGCGCTGCTCCTTGTGGCCATGCTCGCCGGCTGCGGCAGCACCGGCAGCACCAACCCCTTTGACGCCAAAGCCAAGACCTTCTCCGACGATGGCATGCAGATCACGCTCACGACCGCCTTCAGCGAGGAAGACCTCGAGGGCTACACCGTTGGCTACGCTGCGGACACGGCGATCGTGCTCGCCCTCCATGAGACAAAGGCAGAGTTTGCCGAAGCCGGCGCGGAAGACGTGACATTCGAGCAGTATGTCGAGTTCGTCCGGCAGGCGAACAGTGACAAAGAGCTCGTCGACGGTGAGCCCATCGACGGCAACCCGACGCTGCTGTATGACTTCCTCAACGAGGAGCAGAACGTCACCTACCGCTACCTCACCGTTCTCTACGAGTCTGACGATGGGTTCTGGATGGTGCAGTTCGCGTCCCAGAAGGACAACTTTGACGCCTATGAGCCGAGCTTCATCGAAGCCGCCAAGAGCGTCAGCTTCAGCGCCTAAGCGCGGGGATATCAAAGCCCCCGTCCGGCAGACCGCCGGACGGGGGCTCTTCAATTGCTGGAACAGATCCTTTTTGGACAGAAAAAGAGCAGACAGGATACGCCTGTCTGCTCTTTTTGCGAAAACTCAGTAGCGCACGTCGCTGACGGCGACGGTCGCGTTGTCATAGCGGTACACGCGGCGAACGCGGAAATGAATGTCCGCCGTGACGCCGCCGTTCGTGCCGTCCGGCAAGAGCGCCGCCAGCTCGTCGGCGGGGATGCACTGTCCGCCGTTCGCTCCGAGCAGCACAGCCTGATCGCCGACGGCAACATCGGGGATGTCCGTGACGTCGACCATGGTGAAGTCCATGCACGTCTTGCCGCGTACAGGCGCATACTTGCCATGCAGGAGCACCCGCGCCCGGTTGGAGAAGGCGCGGGAGTAGCCGTCGGCATAGCCGACCGATAGCACGGCCACACGCGTGGGACGCTCGGCGGTGAAGATGCGTCCGTAGCTGACGCTCTCGCCCGGCTCGACCGTGCGGATGTCAACGACCTTGGCGTACCATGTCAGAATGGGCTCAAGGGCGCATGCGCGCGCGCTTTCGGCGCTGTAGCTCATGCCGAGGGCGAACATGCCGGTGCGCACCATCTGGCAGCGGTATTCCGGATGCACAAGCAGACCGCCGGTGCTGGCGCAGTGGCGCAGACCGGGGTCGATGCCCAGTGCTTCCAGTCCGCTGCAGACCTCCTGAAAGGCTGCGAACTGCGCGTCCGTGAACGCACTGTCCGAGGGATCCATCGAGTCGGCACAGGCGAAATGTGTATATATGCCAGTCACGTGCAGACGATCGAGCGCGCAGATCTGCGCGGCGTCCGAAACGGCCTGTGCGCAGTGCCCCGGCCGGGCGTGGAGCCCGAGCCGGTTCATGCCGGTGTCTACCTTGATGTGCACATCGATCTGCAGATCCATCGGCTGCAGGAGCGCCTGCACATGGCTGGCATATTGGAGTGAGAACACGTTGATGGTCAGACCGTGCTGTGCCGCCTGAATGATCTCCGGGTCGAGCAGGCCGCCAAAGATGAGGATGGGCGTGTGCGGTGCGGCTGCACGCACGGCAAGCGCCTCTTCAAGCGTGGCGGCCGCAAACCAGTCGACATAGGGCGCGGCATACTCGGCGCATACGCGCAGGCCGTGGCCGTAGGCATCGGCTTTCATGACCTCCATGATGCGGCAGTCCGGCCCGATGAGCGCGCGCAGGCGCTGCAGGTTGCGCTGGAGCTTGTTGAGGTCGATCTCCGCGCAGGTACGGTAGGGATACTCGTGCATAAGGGAAGGGTCCTTTCTTTGCAAATCTCAGCGATGCTGCATCAGGATCCCGCGGATCGCCTGTACGATAGGGGAGAGCTCATGTGCCTGCAGGCACTGCGGGTTGATCACGATCTGATCCTGATAGAGGAAGGTGTAGATGCTCGGTTCGCCGTCGATCAGTGCCTGACGCAGCGCAGCAGCGGGCATGGTCAGCGGCCGCAGGAAGAGCCGGCGGATGCAGGCGGGCTGTACGCCGGGCTCGGTCGGAATGCCGATGGTCATCTCCAGACCCGGGCAGTCGGAAAGTCCTGCGCGGATCGTGTCCACATAGCTGTCCCACTGCGCCATGATCTGATCATAATCGCGCTGCACGAACAGCTCCACCGCCTTGACAAGGCCGCAGATGTTCTCTTTGTCGACCTTCATGGGGCGGCCAATGCCGTAGTTCGGGCAGCAGTTGAGATCGCACGCGGCGATCAGCTCGCGGCTGCCGAGGATCATGCCCGAGGCCTGCGGACCGCGGATCTCCTTACCGCCGCTGAACACGACGAGGGACGCGCCGTCGTCGAGGTATTTGCGGATATTCGCCTTCGGCGGCAGCTCGGCCGCCGCATCGACGATGATGGGGATACCGTGCGCGCGGCAGAGCGCCGCGATCTCCGGCAGCGGGATCGAGCCACGCATGGTCTCGGCCTCGGACGTGTAGAAAAACGCCGCCGTGCGCTCGGTGATGCGGTCCTCGATCTGCTGCAAAAACGCCGATGACGTCACGCCGATCTCCACAAAGTGCGCGCCTGAGAGCAGCATGCCCTGATCGTAGAGGTCGCGGTGGCATTTGAGGCAGAGGATCTCGTCTTTCATGCCGGTGGTGTCCGGCAGCTGATAGGCATACGAGCGGCGTGTGCCCGTCATGCAGGCGGCCGCCGCGATGGCAAGCCCTGCAGCTGCGCCGCAGGTGACGCAGCAGGCTTCCACGCCGAGGAGGTCTGCGATGCGCCGGCCTGCTGCCGTGTGCAGCTCGCTCATGTCCACGAAGGCGCCGGCCGCTGACTGCATGGCCTGCAGCACCTCGGGCGCCATGAGCGAGCCGCCCAGCGCCGTGACCGTGCCCCAGGCATCAATGACTGTGCGGACGCCGAGCGATTCGTAAATACTTTCTGCCATGGTTCAGTCCGCCTTTGCATCGCCCGTGACGATGGGTGTGGTGAATGTGGACAGAAATTCGCGCAGTCGTGCCGTCGGGCGCTCCTCGAAGATCTCCTTCGGTGTGCCCATGGCATCAATCTTGCCCTTGTCCATGAAGATGACCTTGTCGGACACTTCATAGGCAAAGCGCATCTCATGTGTGACGAGGATCATCGTGGCGCCCTCCTTGGCGAGGCTGCGGATGACGTTGAGCACTTCGCCGACCAGCTCCGGGTCGAGTGCGGACGTGGCCTCGTCAAACAGCAGGATCTTCGGATTCATGGCCACGGCGCGTGCGATGGCCACACGCTGCTGCTGGCCGCCGGAGAGCTCGCTCGGAAGGTTGTCCATCTTGTCGCCCAGGCCAACGGCCGTGAGCCACTTTTCCGCCAGCGCCTCGGCCTCGGCCTTCGGCATTTTCTTTGTGTGGGTCAGACCGAGCATGACGTTTTTCTTCGCCGTCATGTGCGGGAACAGGTTGAACTGCTGGAAGACCATGCCCGTCATCGAGCGCTGCTGCGCGATGACCTTTTCCGGCACGCGCTTGCGCTTTCCGTTGACGTCGTGATAGCCGATCTCCTGGCCGTCGAGGATGATCTTGCCCGCCTCAAACGGCTCCAGCAGGTTGATGCAGCGCAGCAGGGTCGTCTTGCCCGAGCCGCTCGAGCCGATGATCGACACGACTTCCTTCTCGTGCACCTCCAGCGAGATGTCGGAGAATACTGTGAAGTCACCGTAGCTCTTCGTTACGTTTTCAAATCTCAACAGTGCGTCACTCATGGTAGTTACCTCTTAGCTTTCTGCAGATAGTTGAGCTTTTTGCTCAGTTTCTTGCCGGCGTACTCAATGAGCGTGTTGATGGCAAAGTAGAACACGCCGATGATCAGGTAGTACACCAGCGCCTCGCCGTATTTGGCGACGATCTGGCGCGTGACCAGCAGCAGATCCAGCACGCCGATCATGCCCAGCAGCGTCGACGCCTTGATCATCTCTGTGGCGGAGTTGATCCACGGCGGGATCATCTGCACCACCGCCTGCGGCAGCAGGATGTTGAAAAAGATTTGCGGGAACGTCAGGCCGATGGCGCGGCCGGCCTCGATCTGCCCCTTCGGGATGGCCTGCAGCGCGCCGCGCGTGAGCTCGGTCATCTGCGCGGCGGAGAACATTGTCAGCGCGACGGCGCCGGCCGTGTTCTGCTGCATCTGGAAGCCGAAGAACATTTTGAGCACGGCGTTGACAAAGTAATACACCACGAAGATCGTGACCAGAACCGGCAGACCGCGCATGATGTCCACGTAGATGCGGAACAGCCACTGCCAGCGCTTTTTGCAGTAGGTCAGCACGACGCCCATCGCAATGCCCAGAATGGTGCCGAGCACGATGGCGATCAGCGAGATGTAGACCGTGTTGCCGAGTGCCGTGAGGACGTTGCCCCAGAGATTGGATATGTTTTGGAAGTACTTCATACGGACCTCCCCTACAGGAACAGTTTCTCGACCCGACGCAGAATGAACGCGATCAGGTAGCAGGCCGCCACATACAAAATGCCCGTTGTCAGCCAGACTTCAAAGACACGGAACGTCTGCGTGGTGAGGACCTTCGAGATGTACGTCAGCTCGCCGACCGTGATGGCCGAGGCGATGGATGTGTCCTTAAACAGCGAAATAAGGTAGTTGCCCATGGACGGAAGGACTTTTTTCATCATGATGGGCAATTCAATTTCTATTTTAATAACCGTTCCGCTCAAACCGATGGCCTGACCGGCCTCGATGATCCCCTTCGGGATCGCTTCCAGTCCGGCGCGGAACACTTCCTCCATGTAGGCGGAGGAATACAGAGCCAACGTGATGACGAAAGAGGGGACCTTGGGGATGTTGATGCCGATCGTCGGCATACCGAAATAGGTGATGTAGACGAGGATCAGAATCGGCGTGTTTCGGAAGATCGTGACAAAGATCTGCACGAGCTTGCGGGCAATCTTGGATTTGGAGACAGCGGCAAAGGCCAGCAGCAGGCCGATGATGGTACCGACTGTGATCGCGATGATCGCCATGAGCAGGCCGAAGCCAAGACCCTCCAGCATGGGGACAATATTCTTTTCGATAACTGTCCAGTTAAAATTGTAATTCATAGCGTTCTCCATCCGAAGCTTTGGAAAAATGCGGATCGCAAGGGCGATCCGCACCTTCCAAAATTCTGTTTACATAGGGATGCGGCTGCGCTGTGCTCAGCAGTACATAGCCGGCTTGCCGGTCTTGGGCGGGTCGAGCTTCACGCCGAACCACTGCTCAAACGCGTCGATGTAGGACTGGTAGGTCGCACCGCTCATGGCGTCCTGCAGCACGGTGTTGACATAGTTGAGCCAGACCTGGTCGCCCTTCTGGACGCCGGCACCGTAGTTCTGCGGGCGGCCGGCGATGCCGGTGGCAATGTAGTTGCTGTCGAGGGAAGCCTGATACTTGGCGTTGGACATGTCGCACACGGCGACGTCGCAGCGGCCGGAGGCCAGCGCCTGATAAAGCAGCGCCTGATCCTCATACTGGTCGACGGTGTAGTTGTCGTGGCCGGCAAAGACGTCGGCGACGATGTCCTCGGCAAAGCTGTTCTGCAGGATGGCGACGGTCACCTTCGTGCCGCTGTCCATGGCTGCGAGCAGCTGCTCGCCGGTCTTGTACTTGCTGTTGGTGTGCAGCAGAGCCTCACAGCCCTCGGTGTAGTACGGGATGGTGAACTCGATCTGCTGGGCTCTCTCGGCGCTGATGGTCATGAACTGGAAGCAGATGTCCACGTTGCCGTTGACCAGGTTCGGAACGCGCTCGTCAGAGGACTGCTCGACGAACTTGACCTTTTCCGGATCGCCGAAGAGAGAGTTGGCAACGATCTTCGCCATGGAGACGTCGAAGCCGCAGAGGTTGCCGTTGTCGTCATAGAAGTGCCACGGGGCGTTGGTGCTGCCGGTGCCGACGATCAAATAACCGCGATCGAGGACTTCCTGCAGCTTGCTGCTGCCGCTGGCAGTGCCGCCGTTGCCGCCGCTGCCGCATGCCGTGCAGGCGGCGACCATCAGGATGGCCATGAGCAGCGCGAGAATGGATCTGAGCTTTTTCTTCATTTGTTTTCCTCCTATTTTTATAATATGAAGTGGTTTTCACATCATTTTCCTGTGTTTGCTCGTGGTTTTCGGGGTGTCGTGCCGGTTCAGAGCTTTTCGGCGATGATCTCGATCTCGACCGAGGCGTTCGTGGGCAGAGAGCCCACGCCGATGGCGCTTCTGGCATGGCGGCCGTGCTCACCGTAGAGCGCCTCCAGCAGCTCGGATGCACCGTTGACGACGGCGGGCTGGTCGCCGAAGTCGGGCACACCGTTGACCCAGCCGTGCACGCGCACGATGCGGATGCGGTCAAGGTCTGCCACCGTGGCGATCGCGCTCAGGCAATTGACCGCGCTGATCTTGGCCGATTCATAGGCGTCCGCGATGCTGACGTCGCCGCCGACCTTACCGGCGTAGAGCAGCTTGCCGTCGACCCAGGCCGTCTGGCCGGATGCATAGATCAGGTTTCCCGCCGTCTGCACCGGAAGATATGCTGCGACCGGCGCCGGGCATGCGGGCAGCTTCAGGCCCATGGCCTGGAGCTTTTGTTCCACATTGGACATTGGAATCGTCTCCTCTCTCAAGCCGTATAATACTTGGCGCAGAAGCGGCGGATGCGTGCGATCGCCTCCGTCAGATCCGCGTCGCTGCAGGTGTAGGCGATGCGCACGAAGCCCTCGCCGCATGCGCCGAAGGCGCTGCCGGGGATGCAGACGACGCGCTCCTCGTCAAGCAGACGGTTACAGAAATCCTCACTGCTCATGCCGAAAGCACGGATGTCGGCAAAGACATAGAATGCGCCCGTGGGGTCGTTGCTGTTCATGCCGGGAATGGCGGCCAGACCTTCCAGCAGCGTCGCGCGGCGGCGCGCGAAGATGTCGCGCAGCTGCGTGCACAGCTCCGGATGGTCAAGTGCGGCAACCGCGGCGTACTGACCGATGGCATTTGCGCAGGCATTGAAGTTTTCCTGACATTTGGTCATGCGGTCGACGATCTCCGCAGGGCCAGCCAGATAGCCGATGCGCCAGCCGGTCATGGCGTAGGATTTTGAGAAGCTGTTGATCACCACGCAGCGGTCCTTCATGCCGGGCAGCTCCGCGATGGACAGGTACGGCTCCGTGCCGTAGAGCAGGGTGTTGTAAACCTCGTCGGCGATGATGAGCAGGTCGTGCTTTTTGGCGATCGCGGCGATCTGCTCCATGTCCGCGCGGGACATGACGCTGCCGGTGGGGTTGTTGGGCGAATTGATCATGAGCGCCTTGGTGCGCGGGGTGATGCGCTGCTCGATGGCCTCGGGCTGCATCGTGAAGTTGTGCTCCAGATCCGTCGGGACGCGCACGGCCTCACCGCCGCAGTAGCGCACCTGCGCCACATAGTTGAGCCACTGGGGATCCTGAATGAGCACCTCGTCGCCGGGATTGAGCAGCACCAGAAACAGCAGGGACAGCGCGCCCATGCCGCCGTTGGTGATGATGATCTCGGTCGTGGGATCGTAGCCGACGCCTTTCAGGTTCGACTTTTCCGCGATGGCGCGGCGCAAAGCCGGCGTGCCGGCGTTCGGCGTATAGTGCGTGATGCCCTTTTCGAGCGCCTCGTTTCCGGCGCGGCACACGAGCTCCGGCGTGGCCATGTCCGGCTCGCCGATGCCCATGCTGATGACATTGTCCATCGTGGAGGCCTTGTCAAACATGGCGCGGATGGCGCCCTGCCGGAGCGTTTTGGCCTTCTCATTGATCCAGTCCATCGGAATCGCCCTCCTCTCAGCGCTGCACGCGGCCGGTGCCGTCGCCGCCGGCCAGCTTCTCGACGTCGGAGACGTCGACGCGGTTGAAGTCGCCGATGACGCTGTGCTTGAGGCAGGAGGCCGCGACTGCGAACTCCAGCGCCTGCTGGCGGTCGGCGTAGTGGTTCAGGCCGTAGATCAGGCCGCCGGCAAACGAATCGCCGCCGCCGACACGGTCGATGATGTCGCGGATCTCGTATTTCTTCGAGACGTAGAAGTGCTCGCCGTCGTTCAGGCAGGCGGCCCAGCCGTTGTAGTCGGCGCTGTGGCTCTCGCGCAGCGTGATGGCGATCATCTTCATGTTCGGGAACGCGGAGAGCACCTTGCTGCCGAGCATACGGTATTTCTCGCGGTCGAGCGAGCCGGACTCGACGTCCACGTCCGCCGTGATGCCGAGCGACTTCTGCACGTCCTCCTCGTTTGCGATGGCGACGTCCACGGACTCGGCCAGCTTGTTCATGACCTCGGACGCGGCCTTGCCGTATTTCCAGAGATTCTTGCGGTAGTTAAGGTCGCAGGAGACGGTGATGCCGCGCTTTTTCGCCTCGGCGACCGATTCGAGCGAGAGCTCCATGGCTGTCTCCGAGATGGCCGGAGTGATGCCGGTGATGTGGAACCAGTCCACGCCGTCAAACGCCTTGTCCCAGTCGATGTCGCCGGGCTTGGCCAGCGCGATGGCGGAGTAGGCGCGGTCATAGACGACCTTGCTCGGCAGCTGGTTTGCACCGCCCTGCAGGTAGTAGATGCCCATACGGCCCTCGCCGCGCAGGATGCGGGAGGTGTCCACGCCGAAATAGCGCAGCTCGCGGATGCACGCCTCGGCAATGTCGTTTTTCGGCAGCACGGTCAAAAATGCGGCGTCCATTCCGTAGTTTGCCAGCGACACCGCCACGTTTGCCTCGCCGCCGCCGAACGTGGCTTCCAGACTCGGGCTCTGGAAGAAGCGCTCGTGGCCGGGCGCTTTCAGGCGCAGCATGATTTCACCGAATGTCAGTACCTTCATTTGATCTTCTCCTTATTTCTGCAGCAGGTGGACCGCGAAGCCGCCGAACTCCTCTTTGAGGTAGATGGCGGTCATGCGCTCGCCCTTGTATTTTGCGGTAGACGGATCGCACACGAAGCCGCGCTTTTCCAGCTCCGCCACGGCGGCCGGCAGCGCATTGGTGCGGATGGCAATGTGGCCGTTTCTGCCCAGATACATGGACTTCATGACCTCAATGCCGGTCGAGGCAAAGTTGGAGGAATTGCCGGCCTTGACCGGCAGACCGAACGCCCGGTTCAGCGCCTCGCAGACGGCCATGGAGGCGTCCGCGCTCTCACAGTTGATGCCGATGTGCGCGACCTCAAAGCCGAGCAGCGCTTCCTTCGCCTGCGCGCACAGCTCCGTGATCTTGTCAAAGTTACCGGCTGCGATATCCGCCTTCGGGCAGACCCAGCTGCCGCCGACCGCGTGCACATAGGGCGCCGCGATGAACTCGCCCAGATTCTGCGCGTTCACGCCGCCGGTCGGGATGAAGCGGATGCCGCCGAACGGGCCGGACAGAGACTTCATCGCCGTCAGACCGCCGTAGACATTTGCCGGGAAGAACTTCACCACGCGCAGCCCCAGCTTCATGGCTGCCATGATCTCCGTCGGCGTGACGCAGCCGGGCGTTACGGCGATGCCGTGCTCGACGCACCAGCTCACGACCTCCGGATCAAAGCCCGGCGCCACGATGAATTTCGCGCCGCACGCTACGGCCTGCTCGCACTGCGCGAGCGTGATGACCGTGCCCGCGCCGACGAGCATATCCGGGCACTGCTCACTCACTGCGTGGATCGAATCCGCCGCCGCCGCCGTGCGGAACGTGATCTCCATCACATCCACGCCGCCGGCCAGAAGCGCCCTGGCGGTGGGGACTGCATCTTTCGCGTCGTCCAGCACGACGACCGGCACGATGCCACTCTGCTCCAGTCTCTTTAAAACGTCCATCAGGTTACACAGTCCTTTCACAAAAAATAAAAGAATTTTTGTAATTTTTGTATTTTAGAATCATGCTATCAATTTATTTAATCATTGTTTCTGACATTCGTCAATAAATTTTTAAGATAATATTCGTTGAATAAAAGTTTTTTTACTATGTGTTCAGAAAACAAGACGCTTTTTGTGGAAAATGTCTGTTTTCCGAACGATTTCGTTTACTATTTGTCAAGGCGTTGTGGACCATAAGACATTTTTTGTAGAGAGCACTATCTTTTTGCGCGAAAATGTGGTATAACGATTTCCGGGATTCAAAATTTTATTTTGGGGGAGAAGGACCAACGCATGCTTTCTTATCAGGCAAACAAAGAGTGGCTGCATAAACTGATGGATCTATTGGAGGCACATTTCGGGCCGGATGTCGAGTTTGTGCTCCACGATTTGACGCTCGATTATGAACACACGATCGTGGACATCCGCAACGGGCACATCACTGGGCGCGAGATCGGCGGCACCGGAGATATTCTGGGACTGGAATACATCCGAAATGCGTCCGAGGATAACGGAACCTACTATAACTTCATTGAATATACCAAAGAGGGCAAGACGCTGCGCTCGTCGACGCTGTTTCTCCGCGATGAAGACGGCAATCCCTCTGTGTGCATCGCCATCAACGAGGATATCACCAAGAGTCTGGAACTCGAGCGCTATCTCCACAGCCGCAACCGGGTCAATACCGACCAACCGAATGAAGACAAATATCGCGGCGATGTCAACGATATGCTCCAGCACCTGATGGATCAGGCGCAGCTCATGGTGGGCAAAAACTCTGCCCACATGACCAAGGAGGATAAGCTCCGCTATCTGGAGTTTCTCGACAAGCATGGTGCATTTCTGATTACTTACTCCAATGCGCAGGTTTGCAAGGCGCTGAACATCTCGCAGTTTTCGCTCTATAATTACCTGCGTATGATCCGCGGCGGAAAAGACGGCGCGGCCGAGCCGCTGCCCATGGGCAAATGAATTGCAGACGAAAAAACCGGCGGACAGCGATTTGCTGTCCGCCGGTTTTCCATTGCGGCAAAAAACCTCCGCGCCGGATGGCGCGGAGGTTTTTTGCATCAGTATATAAGACCGAATTACTTGAGTTCGACAGAAGCGCCGACTTCCTCGAGCTTCTTCTTGAGCTCCTCGGCCTCGTCCTTGGAGACCTGCTCCTTGATGGCGCAGGGAATACCCTCGACCTTCGCCTTGGCTTCCGCCAGGCCCAGGTTGGTGATCTCACGGACAGCCTTGATGACCTTGATCTTCTGATCGCCGAAGCCGGTCAGAACGACGTCAAACTCGGTCTTCTCCTCGGCGGCAGCAGCAGCGCCGGCCACCGGAGCGGCGGCAACAGCAGCAGCGGCGGAAACGCCGAACACATCTTCGATCTCGTGCACGAGCTCGGACAGCTCGAGGACGGACATAGCCTTGATCTCTTCGATCATAGCAGTGACTTTTTCGCTAGCCATGGTAATTTTCCTCCTAAATAGTTAAGTGAAGTGGTCGCCTTATTCGGCGGCGGGAGCTTCGGCCTCGGCAGCCGGTGCGGCAGCACCGCCCATCTGCTCGACGACCTGGTTCAGACAAACGGCCAGACCCGTGATGGGTGCCAGCATCGTGCCCAGGACCTTGGAGTACAGCGCGTCCTTGTTCTGGAGCTGCGCGATCTCCGCGATCTCAGCGTCACTGAGGACTTTGCCCTCAAGGAACGCGCCCTTGACGATGAACTTATTGTCCTTCGCCATCTTTTCGCTCATGTCGTGGATCATGCGGATCGGGACGATCGGGTCTGCCGTGCTGGTAGCGAGCGAAGTCGTACCGTTGAGCAGATCGCTCATCGCCTCGAGGCCGGCGTCCTTGAGCGCAAAGCGGGTCAGGGTGTTTTTGACGACGGAATACTCCACGTCATTCTGACGCAGCTCGGTGCGCAGCTTGGTGTCTTCATCGACGGTGATGCCCTTGTAGTCGACGAACACGCCGGCGCTGGCGCTGTTGAGCCGTTCAGCCAGAGCGGCGACGATCGCCTGCTTCTCACTGAGAACTTTTGCGTTCGGCATAGTGTGTTTTCACCTCCGTGTGAAAGATACACGCCCAAAAAAAATTCCGCGGCCAAAGCCCCGGAAACAGAATAGAAACATCGTGATAGATGCATCCTCGGCAGGATTTCCGCGGTCAAGCCACCTGCTGTCTTTGGAGCGCTCCAATATAATACCAGACGTCTGCGCGCGTGTCAAGCATTTTTGCGGGCAAAAAATGCATTTTCTCAGCCGTGCGTGCGCATTTTAAAAAGCGAGATGGCCCCCGGAGGAGTACCGGAGACCATCTCAAAAATCCCACAAAAAACTTTTACCCTAAACTGCTGTGGTCAGTCTAACAAATATTCTCACAAAAGTCAAGCCTCACTTGTGACAAAGCGAGGCGTCTGCGCATTTTGCACACAGGCGTGTAAGTCTGCTGCATATGCCGCAAAACCGCACGTTTTTTCACCAGCGGATATCAGCAAGCCCCTCGCCGAGGGTCATACCGCAGCGGCCGTGGCCGGGATAGAGCGTGAGCTCGGGCGGCAGCGTGCGCAGAAACGGCACGGTCTGCTCGCCGAGCACGGCGGCGTCGCCGCCGCGCAGCCGCGTGATGACCGCGCAGCCCGGCACGATCGTGTCGCCGCTGAAAAATGCCTGCGCGCCGATGCGGTAGCATGCGCTGCCGCGCGAGTGCCCGGGCGTGGCGTAGCCCTCGATGTGCAGCGCGCCCCAGTCGAGCGAGACGCGCTCGGCAAAGGTCATGTCGGGCTCATAGGTCTCGGTCTTGAGGTGCAGCCCGCGCAGAAAATCGCGCGCCGCCGCGCCGCGCGACACGCTCAGCGCCGCGAGCAGTACGGGCGTCGTGTTGCCGGGATTGCGCAGCCAGGCGGTGCAGTGATCCTGCCAGAGGGTGCGCGCCGAGAGCGCGCGCTGCATCCGGCCGAGGCCGGAGGTGTGGTCGACGTGCTCGTGTGTGAGCACCAGCAGCACCCGATAGTCCTGCAGCCGCGCCATCGTCTCGGCGTCCGGCCACGGGTCGAGCACGATCGCGTCGCGCCCCTGCGTGACGATGTACATGTTCGAGCCGATCGGCGGGAAGGGGATACGTTGGATCTGCATACGGCTCAGTCCTCCGCAGGCAGGTCGAGCAGCCTGCGGCTGAGCGGCAGCTCCGACGGGAGACTGTTTTCGAGCGTGACGGTGCCGTGCGTGCCGCCGCGGATCCAGCCGCGGCGCACGAGCTGGCGCTGCGTCTCACGCGCCGTGCCGTCGCTGCCGTCGTAGAGCGCGACGCCGCCGAGGGCGGCGCGGATCGCGCGGCGGGCAAACGGGAAGTGTGTGCAGCCGAGCACGACCGCGTCCACATGCCCGGCGTAGGGGCCGAGCTGCCGCGCCAGATATGCCGTGAGCGCGGGGGAGTCGAGCTCGCCGCGCTCGACAAACTCGACCAGTTCCGGACACGGCAGCGGCAGGATCTCGGCGCTGGCGGCGCAGCGCTGCATGAGCGCCGCGAATTTCTCCTCCCGCAGCGTCAGCGGTGTCGCCAGCACGAGCACGTGCCGGTGCTGCGCCGCGGCGGGCTTGAGCGCCGGCTCGATACCGATGACCGGGATGTCCGAAAAAGCGGCGCGCAGCGTGCCGATGGCAGCGCTTGTGGCTGTGTTGCAGGCGATGACGGCGGCCTTGATGCCGCGCGCATACAGCCGGGCGATGACGCTCTGCGTCAGCTCGCGCACCTCCGCGGCCGGGCGCACGCCGTAGGGCGCGTTTGCCGAGTCGCCGAAGTACAAAAAGTCCTCTCCCGGCATCCGCTGCACGAGTGCGCGCAGAACGCTGATGCCGCCGAGGCCGGAATCAAATACCGCCACGGGGAGCTCCGTTCGCTCCATCACGCGCACCTCCTTTCAAAAATCAGCACAGAATGCCACCATTGTACCACAAACGGGATGATTATCAAGTCAGACCAGCGACAGTACCTGCCGCGCGGCATAGCCCTCGCTGCGCAGCGCGCCGTCGAGCAGCTCGTAGCGCGTGATGTCCAGACGCACCGCGTGCAGCATTGCGGGCATCTGCTGCAGCTGCTGCAGCTGCACGCCGCGCGCCTCGATCACGCTGCGGTACTCGTCGCTCAGCGGATCGATGTAGACGGCCTTGCCCGTCATCTGCAGCCCGGCGAGCGAGTCCATGCCGTCGTAGCTGTCGTACACGGCGGCGGAGATCGCGCCGTTCCACCAGATGCCCTTGAATTTCAGACCACCCTCGGTGAGGATGTAGAGCGCGCTGTTCACGCGCAGATATTCCAGCGGGGTGCACCGCACCCAGTTGCCGCAGCCGGTCGCGAGCGCGAGCGTGTTGTGTGCGGCCAGAAAGTCGTCGATGCGCGCCTTGAGCGCGTCCGTCGGCATGGGCGCTTCCGGCGGGCAGAAGGCCTTGGCGATCAGCTCGGCGGCGGCGACGGTCTCGTCCTCGCCCTTCGGACGGAAGGTCACGCGCTTTTGCACGCCGGCGGTCACGACCGGGCCGCCCTCACCGGCGGCGACGGTAATGACATTTGCGTATCCGCTCCAGTCGCGCGGCGCGCGCTCGGCCGGGAAGAGCTTGCAGTTGCCGATGACCGTGCCGAGGATGTAGGCCGTTTTGCGCACGGCGGCGTCATAGATGATGGCGGTGATGTTCATATGCTTTGCCTCCAGAAAAAGAATCCTGCCAAGAGTATACCACGCAAAGAATGGATTGTAAAATTGAAAGGCGGATGTTACAATGAGTATATCCAAATACAGATAGAGAAAAGAGGTCTTGCCATGATCTGTCCAAAATGCGGCGCGCAGCTCTCTGACAGCGCCGTCATCTGCCGCGCCTGCGGTGCGATGCTTCCCGAGCATGCGCTCCCCTCGCAGCAGCCCTGCCGGCCGACGCAGCAGCCTGCGGGCAATGCCGCGCAGAATGCCTCCGATACTCCGCGCACGTGCGCGCAATGCGGCGCTCCGCTTGAAGACGGTATGCGTTTTTGCACCAACTGCGGCGCGCCCGTTCCCGAGCGGCCCGACCCGGCGCAGTCCGTGCCGCCCCGGCAGGACACGGCCGCTTCCTTTATTCCGGGCGTCTGCCCGCATTGCGGCAGCCGCCTGAACCCCGGTGCGCGTTTTTGCACCGTCTGCGGCACGCGCGTACCCGAAGCGCCTCAGGGCCAGACCGACTGGTATGCGTCCGCGCCCGGCGGCGCGGTCTCCTCGCCGGAGATCGGCGCCAAGCACAAGCCGAAAAAGCTGCTCATCGGTCTGCTGTGCGGCTTTGCCGCACTGGTCGTGATCGCGGCGGTCCTCATCGGCCTCTTTGCCGCGCACGGCGGCAGCCACGGTACGACCGGAAACACGGAGGTGGATCAGCTCATCGAGCGCTACTTCACGTATTTTGAAAACGACGATATCAGCGGCATGAACAAGATCTTCCTGCCGGAGGCGGTCGCCTTCATGCGGGATGATGAGGATGGTCTGCTCACCGTCGAGGAGGCGATCGAAGAGCTCGACGACTGGTACAGCGACTATGGGCGAACGATTGATGACTATGATATCTATGATTCCGACCAGCTCGACAAAGAGGATCTGACCCAGCTGGAGTGGGCGCTGGATGTGCGCATCGACGACAACCTTGTCGTCGCCTGTGATGTGACGTATGCAAGCGGCGCCGACGAGGACTTCTACTTTGAATTTGTGCAGGTCAGCGGCAAATGGTATCTGCTGTTTGTTATGGACTGATCTCTGAAACAACACCGCCCCCGGCAGCCGAAGCTGCCGGGGACGTTTTTTTGCATCGTTATGCCTGCACCTGCACGCGGCTGCCGCCGCTGCGGTCTTTGGTGACGATGATCTGCCGGTCGATGCGCTCCTTGAGCTCCGCGACGTGGGAGATGATGCCCACGATCCGGCAGCCGCCAGACACGCCCACGAGCGCGGTCAGCGCCTGCTGCAGCGCCTCGCTGTCGAGCGAGCCGAAGCCCTCGTCGACGAACATCGCCTCGAGCTGCACGCCGCCGGCGCTCGACTGCACCTCGTCCGACAGGCCGAGCGCCAGCGACAGCGATGCGGCAAATGTCTCGCCGCCGGAGAGCGTCTTGACGCTGCGCGCCGTGCCGTTGTAGTGGTCGACGACCTCGAGCTCCAGCCCGGTCTGACTGCGATTGTCGCCCGCACGCTCGCAGCGGCGCAGCTCGTACTGCCCGCCGGACATGATGAGCAGGCGCGTGTTCGCGCGCCCGAGGATGCGGTCAAAATACGCGGCCTGCAAAAACGCCTCGAGCGTGATCTTCTCCTGTCCGGGGATGGCGCCGTTCGCGGTCGCCGCCAGCGCGTGCACCCATTGCCAGCGCTCGTGCGCAGCGTCGTATTCCTGCCGCTGCGTGTCGAGCTTGGCGCGCGCCGTGCGGTTTTGCTGCAGCCGCGTGTCGAGGGCGTTCATCTGCGATTGCAGCACGTCGATGCGCGCGCTGAGTGCATCACACTGCGTTCGCAGCGCGGCGATGTCTGCCGCCGGCGCAGCGTCTGTCTGCGTGTGCAGCGTGACGATCTTTCCGCGCAGCTGCGCGCACTTGGCCTGCGCCGCAGCGTGCTGCTTTTGCGCCGTGTCAAGTGCCTGCCGCAGCGCCTCATGCTGCGTCTGTGCCTGTGTGAGCGCGGCCTTCGCCGCACCGCTGTCCGCGTGCGGCAGCTCGGCTGCACGGTTGGCTGCGGCGGCGTCCAGTTCGTCGCAGCGCGCGGCACGCGCGGCGCAGTCGGTCTCACCGGCTTGGATCGCGTCGCGCTGCTGCTGCAGCTTCGCCTCCTGCTCTGACAGCCCGTCTGCAAGCGCCTGCAGCTTATCGAGCTGCGCTCTCTGCTCCGCCAGCCGGCCGGCACAGCCGCGCGCGTCCTGCGCGGCTTTTTCCTGCAGCGCGGGGAGCGTTTGCGCCAGCGTCTTCGGGTCGAGCGGCGGCGTCAGCGCCGCGCACGCCGTTTCCAGCGCTTCACGCACGGCTGTGAGCTGCCCGCGCAGAGCAGCGGCCTCCGCGCTGCGTGCCTCGGCGTCTCGCTGTGCCCGCTCGCTGTCGGCTTTTGCGCGCTTGCGCGCGGCAGCGTCCGGCGTTTGCTCCGGTGCGGCGGCAGGGCAGGGGTGTTCCGTCGCACCGCAGACCGGGCAGGGCTGCCCGGGTGTGAGCGTGCGCGCAAGGATGCCCGCCTGTGCGTCGAGATAGGCGCGGTCCAGCGCGCTGTAGTATGCCGATGCCGCCTGTGCCGCCCCGGCCGCTTGCGTGTACTTCTCCTGCGCGGCTTCGAGCTTTTTCTGCAGCTCGGCGCACCGCTTGCGCTGCCGGTCGAGTTCGGTCAGCGCCTTGCATCGCTGCTCGGCCGCCTTCTGCTCCTGCACGGTCTGCTCGGCGGCCACGGCCAGCTTCGGCTGCTCGGCGAGCTGCTCACGTGCACTTTTGCACGTCCGCTCCGTCGCCTGTGCCTGTGCGCGCGCCTGCTCCAGCGCTGCGGTTTTCTCCTCCAGCGCTTCACGCGCGGCCTTGGCCTGTGCGCGCTGCTTGTCCAGCTGCTCGTATTGGCCGAGCGCGTCCTGAAGCCGCGCGATGTCCTGCAGCAGCTGCTCCATGTCCGGCTGCTTCGCTTCTGCGGTGTCGAGCGCCGTCCGCGCGGCCGCCTGCTCGTGCTGTGCCTGTTGGAGGTCCGCCTCCGCCGCTTTCAGCTCTGCGCGCGCCTGTTCGACCGCCTGCGCCTTGCCGAGGTCGGTGAGCAGGCGCGCGTGCTGCGCCTTTGCCTGCTCGTGCTCTGTGCTCGCCTGCGCCCGGACGTCTGCGTCTGCATCGATCAGCGCGTCGAGCGCTGTCAGCAGTGCATCCGTGTCCTCTGCGTCCGGCAGCGCATCCGGGTCGTCGCAGCCGATGGTCTCCGCCGTTGAACGCAGTGCCGCGACCAGCTCGCCGCACCTCTTTTCGAGCGCGGCGGCATCGTCCTTGAGCCGGTTTTGCAGCGCCAGATACTTTCCCGTTCGGAAGATCTGGCGGAAGATCGCCTTGCGCTCGTCCGTCTGGGCGAGCAGCAGGCGGCGAAACTCTCCCTGCGCGATCATGGCGATGCGCGAAAACTGCGCCCGATCCACGCCGATGACCTCCGTCACGGCGGCGGTCACCTCGCGCGTTTTCGTAATGACGCGCCCGTCCGGCATCGTCAGCTCGGCGTCCGCCTTCTGCACGGTCGTGCCGGTGCCGCGGGTTTTCGGGCGCGTATATTCGGGGTTGCGGCGCACGGTGTAGCGCTCGCCGCCGTTTGCGAATGTCAGCTCTACGAACGTCGGCGTCTCGGGCTCGGCATACTTGCTGCGCAGCATGGAGCTCTCGCGGGTCTCGCCGCTCGCCTCGCCGTAGAGCGCGTAGGCGATCGCGTCAAAGATCGTCGTCTTTCCGGCGCCGGTGTCGCCGGTGATGAGGTAGAGCCCGGTCGTGCCGAGCGCGTCAAAGTCCACGATCGTCTGTCCGGCATACGGTCCGAAGGCGGACATGGTCAGCTTCAGCGGTCTCATCCCTGCACCTCCATGATCTGCTCCATGAGCTGCGCGATGTATGCGCGCTGTACCTCGCTCATGGGCCGGTGGTTCTGGCGCTGATACAGCGCCTCAAACAGCTCCGGCGGTGTGCGCCGCTCCGTCTCCGCCGGTACGGACATACCGCCGGCCGCGCGTGTGCGCGCGTTGTCGTAGTCAAGCGTCATCAGGTACGGGTAGATCGTGCGCAGGCGGCTCATGGCGTCAAACACGTCCTGCTCGTCCGTGAGGATCAGGTGCAGGTAGTCGCTGCGGTAGGTCGTGTGCTCGTAAAAGCTCCGCGCGGTCAGCTCATTATAGCTCCCGCGGATCTCGCGCAGCTCCCGCAGCGGCGTGAGCGCGACGGTGCGCACCTGCACGTCGCCCTTTTCGCCCAGCGTCACGACGGTGACGGATTTGTGCTGCCTTGCCTCGGAAAACGAGTATTTGAGCGGCGAGCCGGCATAGCGGATCGTCTCGCGCCCGATGTGCTGCGCACCGTGCAGGTGGCCGAGCGCCACATAGTCAAACGGCGCGAAGACGCCGCTGTCGACATTGTCCGTCCCGCCGACGGACAGCTCCTCCGAGCCGCTGCACGTGCCGCCGGTGACGAACTGGTGCGTCACGAGCACGTTGCGCGCGGCGGTGTCGATGTCCATGTGCGCGACGGCCTCGGCCATGGCATCGGTGTAGCTCTCAATGTCCGCGTCCGGAAACCAGCGGCGCACGTGCGCGGGCTTCACAAACGGCAGCAGCCAGACGTGCACCGGCCCGAACGCATCCTGCAGCGTGACCGGCGCGAGCGCACCGTCATACACGGGTGAGATGTGGATGCCGCAGCTGTCCATGACGCGTCCGCCGAAGGCGAGCCGCTCCGGCGAGTCGTGGTTGCCGCTGATGAGCAGCACGGGCACGCCGCGTGCGCGCAGCTCGGTGAGAAAGCCGTCGAGCAGCTCGACCGCCTCGACCGACGGCACGGACTTGTCGTACACGTCGCCCGCGATGAGCACGCCGTCCGGCTGCTCGTCGTCCAGAATGGCGAGAATCTGCCGCAGGATGTGCGCCTGATCCTCAAGCATGGAAAATCCGTTGACACGCTTGCCGAGATGCAGGTCGGCGAGGTGGAGAAATTTCATCGTATCGTTCCGCTCCTTGCGCGGCCGGGCCGCGGTGTGATGCTTCCATTATAATCCGAACCGCACCGCGGCACAACGGCGATTTTTATCTGCATGGTCGACAGAAAATGAAAAATGGGCGCAAAAAAGAGCCGGCTGGGAGCTGATCCCCAGAGATTACGGGCAAGCCCGCTACTCTAACCGACTCTGTCATTAGTATACAATTTTATCCTGGCCTGTGTCAATCATACGTGCAAAAAGAGCCGGCTGCATTGCTGCCAGACGTCACCGGCGCGGATATGCCAGTTTATTCTTACCGACTCTGTTGCCAGCATACCACACGTTGCAGAATCTGTCAATTTATGATTTCGGGCCGGAGGACGCTGCGCCCTCCGGCCTTTGCTCACCAGCCGATCAGCCGCGCCAGCGCCGTGAACGCCGCGCACAGCGCCATGCCCAGCGCCGTCGGCAGCAGCGCCGCCAGCAGCGTCCATTTTGCGCTGCCGGTCTCGCGCCGGATCGTCCAGAGCGTTGTCGAGCACGGCCAGTGCAGCAGGAAAAACAGCACGGCGCTCACGGCGGTCGTCCACGTCCAGCCGTTGGCGGTCAGCAGTGCGTGCATCTGCGCCAGCCCGAGCGCGTCACTCAGACTGCCCTGCGCCAGATAGCCCATCACGGCGATCGGCAGCACGATCTCGTTGGCCGGAAAGCCGAGCACGAACGCCAGCAGCAGTACGCCGTCCATACCCATCACTCGCCCGAGCGGGTCGAGCGCAGCCGCGCACCGTGTCAGCAGGCTCACACCGCCAGGGTGCACGTTTGCCAGCGCCCACAGCACCATGCCCGCCGGCGCTGCCACGGCGGCGGCGCGCCCGAGCACGAACAGTGTCCGGTCGAAAACGGAGCGCACGAGCACCTGACCGACCTGCGGCGCGCGGTACGGCGGCAGCTCCAGCACGAAGGCCGACGGCTTGCCGCGCAGCACGGTCACGCTCAGCAGCCACGTTGCGCCGAACGTCAGCCCCACGCACAGCACGAGCGCCGCCGTGAGCAGCAGCGCGGCGGCGAGCGTGCTGCCGCTGAGGGAAAAGAACATGGTCATGAGCGCGATGAGCGCCGGAAAGCGGCCGTTGCACGGCATGAGGCTGTTGGTGAGCACGGCGAGCAGCCGTTCACGTTCGGAGTCGATGATCCGGCAGCCGACCACACCCGCCGCGTTGCAGCCGAGCCCCATGCACATCGTCAGCGCCTGCTTGCCGCAGGCGCGGCACGCCTGAAACGGCCGGTCGAGGTTGTACGCCACGCGCGGCAGATACCCCGCGTCCTCAAGCAGCGTGAACAGCGGGAAAAAGATCGCCATCGGCGGCAGCATCACGGCCACGACCCATGCCAGCGTCCGGAACATACCGTCCACCAGCAGCCCCTGCAGCCATGGCGGTGCGTGCAGGAATATCAGCAGCGCGGAAAACCGTCCCTGCGCCCAGCCAAAAAAATGCGCCAGCCACTCCGACGGCGCGTTTGCGCCCGCGATCGTCAGCCACAGCACGGCCGCCAGCCCCAGCAGCATGATGGGGTAGCCGGTCGCGCGGCTCGTGAGCAGCCGGTCGAGCCGCCGGTCACGCGCGGCATATTCCGGTGTCTCCCGCCGGACGGCTGCATGGCAGATGACCTCTGCGCGGCGCACATCGTCCGCCGGGCCTCCGGCCTCCGGCGCACCGTCCGGGCGCGGCTGCGGCGCGGCCATAACAGCATCGAGCGCGTCGAGCAGGGCGCGGAGCGTTTTCTTTTTCCGCGCCGTTACGCCCACGACCGGCATGCCGAGCTGCGCCTGCAGCGCGGGCAGGTCGATGTGGATGCGCTTGTGCCGCGCCTCGTCGAGCAGATTCACGCACACGATCGTGTTCGGCGTTACGTTGTGCATCTGCAGCGCGAGCACGAGCGTGCGCTCGAGACACGTCGCGTCGCACACGACGACCACGGCGTCCGCTTCACCGCCGCGCACAAAGTCGCACGCGACGGCCTCCTCCGCCGAGTGCGGCTGCAGCGAGTAGGTGCCCGGAAGGTCGACGAGCAGATACTGCTCCCGCGCCGAGCGGCAGCGGCCGCACGCGCAGCCGACGGTTTTCCCGGCCCAGTTTCCGGTGTGCTGGCGCATCCCGGTCAGGGCGTTGAAGACGGTGCTCTTGCCGACGTTCGGGTTGCCTGCCAGCGCCACGATGCGCTCGCCCGCGCGCCGTGTGCCGCCGAATGCGGCCGCGTGCGTGCCGACGGAGCGGTGTGTCAGTCCCATGTGCACACCTCCTCTACTGCACGGCCACGCGGATGGCGCGGCAGTCGCACCGCCGCAGTGCGATCACGCTGCCGCGGATGAGATAGGCACTCGGGTCGCCCATGGGGCTGCGACCGAGGCAGACCACGCGCGTCTGCTCGATCAGCCCAAGGTCGCGCAGCCGCCGCTGCATCCCGTCGGGCGCGCACACACTGCGCACGGTCGCGCTTTGACCGGGCTGCAGGTCACTGAGCGTTTGGATTCGTGTCATTGCAGCTTCCTCCTCCTGCGGAGGCGAGCGCCTCCCATACCCATGGTATTCGACAAGGCGCTTTTGCGTGCCGGAGGATTGCGCGCGGGCGCCGGGTGTAGTATACTACAGGAAAATACCTGTATCAGGAGTGACCGATATGGCAGAGAAACCGAAAACGAATGTGGACAAATTCTTTGAGATCTATGACGCCGACCCCGCGCTGCAGGCGCGTGTGCAGCAGGCGATGGACAGCTATCCAGGCAGTCTGGAGATCCGCGATGTCATGACCGAGCACGTGCTGCTGCCGGTGGCGGAGGAGCTCGGCCTGCCGTTCACGCTCAAGGAGCTGCGCAATTATGAGCTGCTCAAGTGGGGACGCCAGCATCAGGATCGGGAGCTGACGGAGCAGGACATGGCGGTCGATTATGAGACGACCTATTGGCTGCTCGACCGCGGCTGGTCGAACGACGAGGCTGCCTTCTGCGGCGGCGAGCATTGAGGCGCTGCGCGCAAAAACCGTGAGATGCAAGGAATACGACTGCGTGCTGCTCAAGGATGGGCGAAATGGCACGGTCGTGGGTGTGTTTCCGGACGGCGTGTATCTTGTCGATATCGACTATCCACAGGAGCGGCTGCACGAGATCGAGGATACGACGGAGTTCATCCGTGAAGCGGACATTGAAAAGGTCACCTATGTGTTCGCGTAAACACCGGCGGCGCCTCTGAGAGGCCAAAAACCCGTCCCTGTCAGTGCAGGGACGGGTTTGCTTTTGCGCCGTATGTCGTATACGATCTCGTTACAGCCGGCTGCGGATGTCCTCCACATCGCGCTTCACGCTCTGAATGAACAGCGCGGCGTCGAGGCTGTAGGCCATGGCATCGAAGCCCCTGCGGAAGCCGTCGATCACGCCGTCGGCCGTGCCGGTGAAGAACATGCAGTACTTTCCGGCTGCGCGGCAGGCGGCGACGATGCGCGTGACGGCCGCCTGAAACTCAGGCGCGTCGAACTGTCCCGGCATGCCCATCGAGATCGACAGATCGAACGGTCCGACGAAGATGCCGTCCACGCCGTCCACGGCGCAGATGTCCTCGATGATGGCGAGCGCTTCGGCGGTCTCGCACTGCGGGAAGAGCAGGGTCTCGCCGTTGAAGTGGCGCATGGTTTCCGGCACGGAGCCGAGCCCGTCAAAGCCCCAGCCGTCCTTGCGCGACGGGCAGAAGCCCCGCTGACCGATGGGGTAATATTTCGCGTAGTTTACGAGTTCCTGCACCTGCGCGAGCGTCTTGACGTTCGGCACGATCAGGCCCTGCACGCCGACGTCGAGCAGCTTGAGCACGGCGGGGCGGCTGATCTCGCGCACGCGCGCGAGCGGGCAGATGCCGCTCAGCTCGGAGGCACGCACGAGCGCGGCGGTGGTCTCCGCCTCGATGGGGGAGTGCTCGTTATCGATGATGGCAAAGTCGAGCCCCGTGCGGCCGAGGCACTCCATAAGGCTCACGCTGGCGGTGTCAAAAAAGGTGCCGATAGGCCGCGCGCCGGCAGCGAGCTTCTGTTTGAGTGTGTTTTCCATGCGGATTCCTCCCTATCTTGTCTCGATGGCCCGATTATACGTGCATTTTGGCGGGATGGCAAGTGCCGCGCCGCGCACATTTGCGCCCGCCGCATAGGGAATAGCGGGACAGGAGGTGAGGGCATGGAACTCGGCATTGCATCCGTGGCGGCGATCACGGCCATTGCGTACCTGGTTGGCATGGCGGTCAAGACGACCGGCGCACGATTGGCTCAACGCTGCCGCTGTCGGCATCGCGTCCGGCTGGGCCGCGTCTGGCGTGCACCAGAGCGTGAAGCAGCTGACAAAACAGGAGCAGCTGCGCCAATACGCCGGGGGTTGTGCGCGCATCGGCATGTTGCTGCATGTGCGGACGTGTGTTATGATAGGGCCATCGAATGGATTTGGAGAGGTGACAAATGCGCGAGGAAGAATACGATCTCTGCTTTTCGCCGCCGCTGCCGCCTACGGTCTGGGGCGAGCTCAGCCTCTGCTTTGATGTGGATTTCCCAATCGACGCGGTTTCTTCCATCCTTGGTGTGCAGCCGACAGAGGCCAAACGGCAGCGGGCGTGCCGGTGGAACGCATATGCGGGCACGCAGAACCCGGGATACTGGACGATCACGTTTGACAAGACCGACACGTTTGATGGTGACGTTGTCCAGCGGACGATGCATACTTTTATCGCAGAACACGAGCGGGCGCTGCATCAGATCCTGGAGCGGTTTCAGCCGTGCACGATGTTTTTGACGATTTATGCCGCAGTGCATCAGGACGGAGAATATCCGTCCATTCGGCTAAACCCGTATTTTCTGCAGGATGCCTGCCGGCTCAGCGCGAGCGTGGATATCATTGTAGATAATGATTATGTGCGCACAGAGCCGGACAATGGCGATAGCGCAGTATAGCAGCCAGAAAAAATCTCCCCGCTCACAGACGGGGAGATTTTTTGGCGCTCGCTGAATGACACGATCAAATGCAGCACGTTCGACGAAAATATTATGTGGACGGGCTCAGCTGCCGCAAGATCCCGCGACAATATTGACATAAGTTGTTTTGGAATGTTATAGTTTGTTTGGAAATAGATATGAGCATTTCATGGCTGGCAGTGCCTGAGAGGCACATTTGAACGAGGGAGAAAAGGAAGAAAATGGTGTGGCTTTGTTTCGGATATAAATACCGCCGCTCGCTGTACTAAAAATAGGGGGATATTATGAAAAAGAAGCCGATTATTACGGGAATGCTGATCGTACTGCTGCTGACTTCGGCGGCCTGCGAACGGGTAAAGGCGATGGATACCAGCTATGAGATCCAAACAGTCGGAACGCCGGATCGGAACGAAGCAGGCGAGATCATAGGAGACTGTCACTATCAAAAGCTTGTGTTTACGAATCCGAATAAGAACTTGTCCAAGATAAACGCATATATCGAACAAGCGTGCAATACGTTCTTTGCAAATGGGTCTGGCAAGGACTATCAAGACTACTTGGCCGAAGTCCCGGCGGAAAGACTTGGCGAATTGGTAGATTACCCGTATAAGTCAACTGAGGATATAGAAAATGTCTTTTTGACCGACAGCTATGTCAGTATCCAGATGAAATCGTTTTGGTATTGCGGCGGCGTTGCAAATACGAATTACTCCGGTGCAAGCTATGACCTGAAGACCGGAGAGCCTTTCAAAATCTCGGATTTGCTGAGCGGCAGCGAAGAAGACATTTTGTCGACGGTGAAGAGTGTCTATTGGAGTGCACTGGTCGATCACTATACATATGCGGGAATGTTTGACAGCGCCCGGGATGCTCTGGAGAAAAAGACTCTTTCCGATTATCATTTCTTTGTGGGGGAAGCAGGAGAGATCTTCTTCATTGCAGATACATATGAATTCGCGCCTGGCGCAGCGGGGCCGTATGTGTTTGGCAGCGGCCTAATGGTCGGCGACACATGTGATGGAAACAGCTAACCGTCCGTAACCACGGATTTGTTGACGAGCAGCAGCCGGAGAATGGATCATAATGTGCAAAACAACTACATCTAGCCTATTTGGATTCCTTTGACGACGGAACGGCGAGACCGTCATCTACCCCGTGCGCAAGCCGCCGAAGGGAGTCGCGCCCAATGAATAACACCCCCGCCGGATTCGGGCCTTGATCTCCGCACGCGGTTAGCATTTTGTTAGCAAAATGCGCTTGCATTATGCGGAAAACAGTCGTAAATCCGTGACGTTTTTCGCGCCGAAAAGCTTTCCAAAAGCGCCGCAAAGCATTGATAAATAAAGAAAAACCAGCAATCTCAATGGATTGCTGGTTTTCTCTATTTTGGTGCTCCAGCGGGGATTTCCCCTGACGGGGATAAACTTCGACTCCCCGGGAGCGACCAGAAAAAATCTCCCCGCCAAAAGGCGAGGAGATTTTTTGGTGCTCCAGCGGGGATTCGAACCCCAATAGAATCACGTGTTTTCAGTACTTATCACTTTCTGACAACATTTTTGACAACTTTCTGCTGCGTTTTACGTACCGGTTGACCTTGTTGTGTACCTGCTGTTTACGCTTGTCCTCAAGGTCGGTGTAGATATCCTGCGTCATTGCGATGGTAGAGTGCCCGAGCAGATACTGCGCATCCTTGACATCGATATTCGCGCTGTGCAGCATGGATGCATATGCGTGCCGGAGCTGATGCGCAGTCGATTGGATGCCATGGCTCTGCTGGTATTTTTTCAGGCCGGATTCCAGCTCCGTCTTTGTCGGCAAGCCGTCAGGGAAGAAGATGAATGTCTCAGGGTCGTCATAGTGCGGCAGGATCTCGATGACGTTATCCGGCAGGTCTAGGTAGCGCACGCCGGCTTCGGTCTTAGGGGATTTGAGAACCGGCTTTCGCGTGTCGGAATATGCAACGGCACGCGCGACGCACGCAGTTCGCGTAGCGATGTCAATATCTTTTTGCTTCAGCGCAGCGGCTTCTCCGCGACGTGCGCCCGTGTACGCCATGAAATACGACATTCGTGCGAACAGGCTCTCTGTCTTGGATTCTTCGATTTTCTGCAGGTCGTCCGGCGGCGTCGGCTTTCTGGGTACGCGCGGGTTTCCTTTTGGGGTCGGAATCCCGATGCAGGGGTTTGCATCAATATCGCCGCAAAGGAAGGCGTAGTTGAGGATCTGCCGCATCACGGACTTTGTGTTGTTGATGACCTTCTGCGAGTAGCCACGCGCGGCGAAGCGCTGCAGGAAGACGACGATCTGGTGACCGGTGATGTCCGTAACATACTGGTCGCCGAAAGCGTCCACAGCGCGGTTCTTTGCTGTTCTGTAACCGCATACGGTGTTTGGAGACAGGCGCGGTTCGCACTGCTCCCACCAGTCATCGGCGACGGCCTCGAATGTCCGGCCCTTGCCGGCAGCCTCGTTCGCGTGTTTCTCCAATTCGCGGATATAGTCGTCACGCTTTTGCTCGACTTCTTTGTCGGTCTTCCCGTAGAAATATTTTCGCTCGCCATTGATGGTGTCAGATAAGACGATGCGGCCATCTTTGCGCAGCGTGTATTTTGTCCTTTTTCTTGCCATTGGTGTCCTCCTATGGTATCATAAAAGGGTAGACGGCTCCCTTTATTGACGTATTGGTGGGTTTCTACTCTGACCGTCCTGGTGTTGCAGCACCGGGGCGGTTTTGTATAAGAATGAAATGTTCGGAAATTTGTAAAGATAACAGTGCGATGAAATGTTGAATTACAAAAACGCTTGATTTTGAAATTTAACTGTTTCCATAGAGCACTGCACCGGGGAAAGGAATAGATGCTTGCAAGGAGTAAAGAGAGCGAGCAGTCAAGTGCAAAAATGCACATATTTGTTAAAGTTAGACAACCAAAGATAGTAAATTATGTGCAATTAGATGTTTACATTTCCGTGAAAAAAGCATAGAATATAACCGTAGGATGTTTATCATCCTATGCAAGATAAGAAACACATGTTTCGTCATCTCGCGTCCACCACGCAACTGCCGCCTGTCGCCAGCGGCCAATAAGAGTGCGACTTGCTTACGATTGCCGCCCGCCTGCGTGCGGCATACAAGTGCAGGCTTGCAACACACGAAGCCCTCTGCAGAAAGCGGGGGGCTTCTGCATTATAGACAGAGGAGAAGCCTATGCAGTTGGTTGCGCATGGCCTTTATACGGTTAAAGACCGATACTTCACCGAATTTGGGAACGGATACTGGGTTGACAATAAGCAGGAAGGAAGGCCGTACTATTATCTGTTTCAAGATACCGACGGTGTGGATTGGGTGATTCCAATCAGTTCACAAGTTGATAATTATAAAAGGAAAATTGCGAAAGAAGAGAAAAAGCGCGGCGTCGGCAAATGTATCTATTATCATATTGGATTGGTTGCTTCGAAGGAGCGAGTGTTTCTGATTGGAGACATGTTCCCGATTGATGAACGATACATAAAAGCACCATACAGAATCAGCGCTTACCATTATGTCAGCAAGAATAAAGCCCTCAATACTACGCTTCGCAGGAAAGCCATGAAATATCTTCGGCTGGTAGAACAAGGCGTAACATACAGCCGCAACGATATCATGGGAATTAAGCAAAAACTGATATCCGATAGAGTAGCAGCAACAAAGTAAATGAGCCAGTTGTTTGCTCACACATTCGCCGCCTCGGTGTTACCGCACCGGGGCGGTTTTTATTATACAAGAGAATATTCTTGCTTGCCTTGCTCAGATTTGCTTGCATTTTGTGCATTGCTCCGCATGATTTGCGCCCAATTGTCCGGGAAACCGATATGCTTCAAGAGGACGTACTTATGCGCTGATATTGCGCGTGAAAGGTCAGAAATAAAGGCCTCTTTTTTCTCTTCGGGCAAGAGCATGTAAATCGCATATGCGTATCCCCAAAATGTACTCTCATTCCCTGCGAGTGCATCCGGGAGACGAATTTTGGGGGAAAGAAAGCGATTATAGAACCTGCCGCCATGCGCAGCAATATTTCGCGCGACGACTGCACATTGGATCCAGCTTTCGATGTATTCCCGGGAAGATATGCTATAGAACTCTCTGGACATTTTGTTGCGATCTTCGCGTACCATGTTCTTAAAAAACTTTGATACCTGCCCAAATGACATGAGCTCGGTAGCGGCCCACACGGGGAAGATACCTCCCTTGCATTTTTTGTGGTGCTGCACAAAGAGTTCGTCTTTCCTGGCGGTTTTGTCCTTTTGCAGTTCGTACATCATCCAGATATGCTTGTTGACATCTTCAAAATGCTCATAATTCATATACCCAATTGGCCCATATTTTTGAGCATGATAATAAGAGATGTATGCTTTCAGATTTGTCTCTATTATAGATGTTGCCGATAGAATAATTTCTCTGAGATCGACGTCAAACAGATAGACGTCTACAATGTTTTCGAAAGTCGTTCCGGGATAGAACACATCGTCTGGAGGGGTGCCCTGCTTTTTTACCATGGTTAACCAGTAACCGCGCAAGCGATAATAGTTTTCGGAACGCAGTACGCTTTCAGCATAAGCTTTGTCGCGAACAATTAGGCCTCGCGCCTCGAGCTTGTCGATTTGCTGCTGGTATGTACAAAAGGGTTTCACAGATTCAACATAGTCCATATTTGTCTCCTGAAAAACAAATAACCCGCCATGATACGCATAGGTGCTTTCGCATCCAGAGGCTTGGCGGGTTCCGTTGCTTTTATTTTAAACCGAAACACGCAAAAAAGCAACCACTAGATATAGAACGTTACCGGAAGAACAATCACAAAATGCGGATTGTTAATGAAGCGCTGCACCGGGGCAATTCTTATTTGATATCCGGTACCGTGGGAATTGCATCTTCACCTGGCAGGACAGCGCTGCAAAGCGTTTCGATCGCGTGTGCAAGCTCTTTGGCCTTGTCCGCGCTCATAATAAGAGAGGCAACAGGCTCCTTTGTGACTTTGTCGAGTTTACCTGTGCTGTCGAAACCAGGACACTGTTGCGCGAAGCAAAGCACAAATTCGTTGCCATTTCCGCTGAGAGCACAGCTAAAGCCGTTTGTGTACTGATACATAGCTACCTCCATTATTACATTTGCATCAATTCATCCGTGTCATCCAGAGTTTTAAACTCTGCGACGTCGGAAGATTCGGCGCGCCATTCGGTCGTTTTATAATCGTCAAAGTGGATGATTTGCCCCTGATTATAGTGCGGCGGAGCAGTAGTGACAAACGGGCATTGCATTGGGATTTGAAGCTTATCAGCGATTTGGGAAAGTGTATTGAGCGTGAAGTTTGTCTCGCCCTTCTCCCATTTCGACACGGTGCTTTGAGACACGCCCATATAGTCGGCGAATTCTTTTTGGTTCATGTGGAGATCAAAGCGCTTTTTGCAGATCTCTGCGGCGATTGCTCCCTGTAGTCCTGCGAGCATGATTGCGGCCGGGGACATGGATTTTGAAAGCGCATCGAGTAGTGCGTAGGTGTTAGGCGTTTTCATGGTTATCTCCCTTTCTGGCTTCTTCGAGGCGTGCTTTTGCTGGCTCAATATACTTGGTGTAGTCGGTATTCCGCTTTCCTCCTCGCTCATAGAAGGTCAGCAAAAGAATCGGCTGTTGGTTTTGCAGGAACGAATATAGCACTCGTATGTTGTACCCGTTGCCTGTAAGATGCATACTGAACAGGCCGTTGCCGATGGATTCAAACTCTTTAGACTGTACTGCTTGCGCACCGAACATGGACAGCATTTTTAACTGCCGGATGAGTGTAGCAAAAAGCTTTTCTTCAATACCGGTTTCGGCAATCAGCTCGACCAACTCTTGATAAAATTCACGAGTATACAGAAGTTCACCGAGTATGCTGCATAGCCAGGATAGCACTTCTTCTCTTTTCATTCTATGTACCTCAGCGCAATAATATTACTTTTAGAGAATAATATCAATAGAAATGATAAAAAAATTCGCGGATAGAATAAAATGTTTACATTTTTGGCGTAGATTTGACTTACGGCACTTTCATTCTCTTTTGGAAAGGAAATGCTGCCTGTACAGCTCTTTCAGCTCATCGGCGGTGTAGTTCGTGCCGAACCGGCGATTGATGAGGCCGCGCGTGATGCCCCAATTCCAGCCGTATTTGTGGACCAGGCGGTACATGACGCTATAGATTTCTGCCTGCATGCGTGCCACGCCTCCTCACACGGCGCTTTCTTCGCTGATCGCGCTGTCGATCATCTGCTGTAGCTTATCGCGATCCCACAGCAAGATGCCGTTCTTTTCGGCCAGTTGCTTTGCACCGGCGGTAAAATAATTATTTGTCATCACAACACCAACATGGCAGTTGTACATGCTTTTACCGGCGCACACTTCCTGCACTGGCGTGTTCCCCAGCGCGGAAGAATAGCATTTACACTGGACGGCATAGCGCACGCCTTCTTTTTCGGCGATCACGTCAACGCCCTGGTCGCCGGAACCCGGTGTCACGGACACATTGACAAAACCGTTCTTTTGCAAAACGGTGGCGCAATATTTTTCAAAGCGGTGTCCGTCCATGTGATCGACTTTCCCCATCGGGTTAGGAGAAGCAAATTTGGGCGCATATTCCTTGCAAAGCTGCCCATAGCGGATATGCACTGCCAGAGACAGGGAAGGATCACTATACTTTTTCTTTAGCGCATCAAATGTTCTGCGGCAGTCATCGCGATTATAAAGGCGGGAGAATGCAGTTTTGTAACTCTTCTGAAAATCATGTTCCATTTTGCGAATCATATCCAAATCGGATTGTTCGTTGCTGATTTGCGCATGGGGTTCTTTGCTTAGTTGTTTGGCGGTGTGGATGCTCGCCTCAGGGGCTTTTTCCGCTGCTGGGGTACGTTTCGGTGTGTTTTCAGGTACGTTGCTTGATGCTTTTGCGGTGTAGGCAAATGGTATTTTTGACAGAACGAGTGACGCAAAACGGTCTGGAATAACTGGCGGTTGCTTGACAGTGTCAGTACCTGCTGCTGTGGTATTTTGCGCCGTTGGGGAGGGACTAGGTTCAGCGTTAATGGATTCTGTGGTGTACGTGAGGGGCGAGGTAAAAATTCTGATTCCATCGCGGGAGATCGCGGAAACAGAACCGCCGATGGCGCAAGCTATGCTGATTAAGATAGCGCCGGCGGAAATCATAAGATAAGTGGTGCCGATGCTATCTGCATTAGCGTAATAATCGTCTCCAATATAGGAGGCGGCAATGACAATGGCGGACACAAAGGCGTATATTGCGATGATTGCAAACGCCAAGGCTATATCGAAAGCAGATATGCTTTTATTTTTGAGCTTGCGCTTGGTATACACATTTTTCAGGATCGGGACGATGAGTAAACAATCGACGATGCTGAAGAATATAAAAAGCGCTGGTTTTATGGAATTTATAAACGAGCACAATACAGAGATAAATATCAGAACAATATACCACCAACGTTTGTAAATCGGGCTTTTTGTGTACGAACGCTCCGTCTCCATACTGCATCCTCCGAATCCTTCAACTGTTTATACATATCATCCTTCTGCCATAGGCACACGGCTGATAATTGAAAAATAGCATATTTCGGGCAGTATTGCAATAAGTTAGCAAAAAACGTTCGGAATACCGAACGTTTTCAACACGCAGCCGAAAAATGTGGTAGGATTATGGCGAGGATGAAAAACAATGTACGGGAGTATAGAGAATACAAAGGCGTCAGCCTGCGCTGGCTGGCCGGAAAAGTGGGGTGTGGGACAAGCACACTATGCGACATAGAGAGGGGCAAGAGCATACCAAGTGTCCGCCTCGCCATTCGGATAGCGCGGGTGCTGGGGACGACCGCGGAAAATTTATGGGAGGGAGAGCTATGACGGAAACAGAATGGAGGACGTACTTACGGCGCGAGATCGAGCGGCTGCTGGATGAAGCAAGCGAACAAAAGCTGCGGCTGACGCTGGCACTGCTGCGCGCAGCGTAAAGAAAAACAGAAAAGCAAAGAAAGAGGAGCAGGAAATCAATCCTGCTCCTCTTTCGCGTTTTCGGCGGTGATCTGCCGGGCAAAGTCCTCGATGTCGGCCCAACGCTCTTCCGGAAGACGGGCCAGCGCCAGAAGGAAACGGCGCTTAAAGTCGTCGCCTGCGCCAATGGTCGCTCGGCCGACGAAGTCCATGATCTCTTCGTCGCGCGTAGTCGCCGTAAACATCTCGCCGTCACCGGTACGCAGCCAATGTTCGTCAACATGGAACTCGCGGCAGATGGAGACGATTACGGCATCAGACGGCACGCGCTGACCGTTTTCGTATCCTGTGACTGTGTTTCCGCGAACGCCAATCTTCGCGCCAAAGTCTGCCTGCGTCATATGCAGCGCCTTTCGGACTTCACGAATTCTATTATGCATATTGTTACCTCCCTGCGCGAGTATAATACCGCAATAATGTCGCGCTGTCAATATTTTTGATGCAAAACTATTGACAAAATGCTCGCGGAGCGATATTATAAACTCGCAGCGAGAAGCTGCGAACTCACAAAGTGCGAGGAGGTGAACAAAATGCTTACAAAGAACGAACGGAAAACCATCGAGCGGCTGGAGACGGTCATGCAGAGCATGGACGAGATGCAGAAGGCGCAGCTTTGCGCCTTTACAGAGGGGCTGGCGATGGCGCTAGAGCACAGCAAGCGCGCGTCGTAAGGCGCGTGCAATCCATTCGATTGGAGGTGAGGACATGTACCAAGCGGCGAAAATGATGATCGCGAGCAACGGAAGGCAGAGCGCGGTATTGCTCGACGGCGTTATGATCGGCGTCGGCGTTGACGGCATCCGCCTCGACGTGAAGGAAGGTGTAGCGGAGCTGAGCATTACCGGCATTGATGTGGAGCGGTTCCGCGCCGGAAATGAAGCGGACTTCGAGCGCTTTTGCGCCGGATTGTCAGGGGATGAACTGGGCGGAGAATGATAGCCATTCCTTTATGGTGTCGACGGACAAATTCTCCATGAATATGATGCCGGAATCAGTAAGCGTGTAACCGCCGCAGATGTCTGTCTTTATGTATTTCGCGTTTGACAGCTCTGCCAAGCTGTCGGAGACGGCCGCATCGATGGCGGCTGCATCGTGCGATTCGGTATCGAAATAAACCGCGGAGGATTTTGCTTCTCCGTTTGCGCGCCTCGATTTATAGGCTTTGTAGATCGTGGCGAGAGCCTTTTTAGCGTCTCTTGTCAGTTCGTGATTCATACAAATCCCTCCTTTGCTGTGATTCTATCACATCCGAGGAGGTGCAGGCAAGGAAAGGAGAGAGGTACATATGCCGCGAGAAAAAGAAACCTTCCGGCTTGAGCTGGAGGAAATCTTGAAGTTCACCGGCGGCCGCCGGGTGCTGACGGTGACAGACGTCAGCAATTATACAGGGCAAAGCCGACGGGTGTGCCGCGAGCGGTACAACGTCAGTGGGAAAGAGGGCATCAGCGCCGTGGCGCTCGCCCAGATGCTGGCCAGATAATAGGCCAAGAGAAAGGAGAAACCAATGAAAGCAACAGGAATCATCAGAAGGGTCGATGACCTCGGCCGCATCGTGCTGCCGAAGGAGCTGCGCCAGACGATGGGCATCCGGACGGGAGATCCCATGGAGATCTATATAGACGCGGACAACATCATCCTGCGCAAGTACGTGCCTGGTTGCGCGTTTTGCGGGAGTGTGGACGGAGTCCGGCATATCCACGACGTGCCGATGTGCGCTATCTGCGCGAACAACATGCAGATGCTGTACCGAACGGCAGAGGGGAGCGACGACGAATGAAGGTGTTCGGAGATCCGCGCGCCAAGGCGAAGGTGCGCCGCTTGATCGTCGGCGCGACAGAGGACGCCATCATGGCTGTGATGTTTTTGGCCGTGGGGTGCCTGCTTGGCTGGGTCATGCATGTGATCTTCACAGCCCTCGGCGTCGCATGAGACGTCCGGAGGTCGTATACATGTCACCGGCAGAGCTGGCCATGCGCCGCCGGAATGACCGCTGGGCAGCGCATGGCCGCGCGCGGGTGGCGCTCCCGGGGCGCAAGGCCGTGGTCGTGCCGTGCGCATCGCCGTTCGCGGCGATCCAGTGCGCGGCGGAGCTGTGGGGCGTCCCATGGCAGGAAGTCGTCCACGGGGCGCGCGTCATGTGGGCGCCGCCGGAGACATAAAAAGACACCGCCTGCGAAGATCGTCAAACCCGCAGGCGGTGAAACACCCAATAGCGCAGGGCGCGCTACACTATATATATTATAGCACACAGTTGCCTGCCCTGCAAGCCGAAAAACGCTGACGCCGCAAGGCGTTTTCAGCTTCGGTAAGACCAATTACTAACTCGACCGGAGACAGACAGGGAGGCAATCATGCCGTATGTACATCGCACCGTCGTGTGCGGGGAAACGGTCGAGCACCGCAAGATGTATTCATCCCGTGTGCACAGCAAGGAAGTCAAGCCGCGCAAGCGATCATCCGAGAAGGAGACCTCCAAGTGTCAGGAGCGCATCAACGAGCGCGTGGCCGAGGAGCACCTGCGCTGGCTCATCAACTGTAACTACCATTACGGTGACTTCCACCTGGTGCTGCACTACTGGTGCAAGCATGTCACGCTGGAACAGGCCGAGCGGGACAGGGCGGCGTTCCTCCGCGAGCTGCGCAAGGCGTACGCCAAAGCGGGCAAGCGCCTGAAATACATCGCCGTGCTCGAAACCAAGCACATGACGAACGTGCATCATCACATCCTCCTGCCGCGCTTTGACGCGCAGATCATCGCCGCAGCCTGGACAAAGGTGACCAATGGCGCGGGGTCTATCAGCTTCCAGATGCTTGACAATCGCAAGAACCACGCAAAGCTCGCGTCCTACCTCATCAAGGAATCACGCTCCACCATGCGCCGCTGCCGCGAGCAGGGCATCCGCCGCCGGCGGTATACCTGCAGCGCCGGCATGGCCAAGCCGGAGATCCGCTATCAGGTGACCAAGGCCGAGACGTGGAGAAAAGAGCCGAAGGCCAGACGGGGGATGCATCTCTATCGCTTTGACGATGGGTCGGAGTATAAGAGCGGCTGGCACGAACTGAGCGGCTGGCCGTGGCAGGAGTATTACGAGATCAAAGACACCGCATAGAAAGGAGCATCCACAATGAGTATCAGCATGGACAGCCTGCCGCCGCGCTATCAGAAACAGGCGGCGCGCAAGCTGGATCCCGCAGCGTATGAAAAGGCGCTGCAGTTTTTCCACGCCGAGGAGACCAAGAGCCCAGCGCGCCAGGCGCAGGGGAGCATCAGCCACGCGCTCGGCGAGAGCTTCGAGGCGCAGATCCTTACCGCGTGCGAATATTACCGGTCGATCTGTCACGCGGAGATCGACAAAACACCCGAGCCGATCAAGGTCATTTCCGGGCGGCATCAGAATCCGAGCGGCTGCTGGTCGTTCGAGGCGGTTTTCACCAAGCAGGCGCAGCCGGATTTTCAGGGCACGATCGACGGCGGCCGCAGCGTCGTGTTCGAGGCCAAGGCCACGGACAAAGACCGCATCCTGCAGAGCGCGGTGACGGAAGAGCAGGCGCACGCCATGCAGTCGCACGCCCAGAAGGGCGCGCTGGTCTTCGTGCTGGTGTGCCTGCGCGGCCGCGCGGTCTATCGCGTGCCGTGGGAAGTGTGGTGGAGGATGCGGCAGCATTTCGGCCACAAGTACATGACGGCCGTGGAGCTGGAGCCGTACCGGGTGCAGATGCGCCGGGGCGTGATCCTGTTTCTTGGCGACGCAGGATAAGAGCGATAGCGAAAGAGAGGTATAACTATGAACGAATTTTACGAGAAAGCCATCGAGCGGCTGCACGATGACAAGGGACTGAGCGGAAACAAGGAGCGCGCCATGGCGCCGGCCGTGCGCGAGGCGCTGGAGAAGTTCTGCGAAGAGGACGGCGAGTTTGCACAGGCCGTGGCGCAGGGCGGGAGCTTCCCGGAGTGCATGAAGGCTGTGGCCAAAGGCGTGGGCGGGAGCATATCGGACATCGAGGCGTACCGCAAGGCGGTGCAGTTCTACTTCCCGGGCGCGGAGATCGAAACGACGATGCGCGTGCGCCTGTGCAGCGATGACGCGAAGCCGGAGGGACTGCTGCTGAAGCTGGACGACTTCTTCGGGGTGTGAGCCATGCGGTACTTAAAGTGCAACCTGCTGCCGGAACGGCACGAGGAGATCCTGGGGAAATTCTGGCACTACCCAACGCAGGAGGAAGAGGACGCAGTGCACGATCTGTTCACGCCGCACGTGTTTTTCGAGACCTATGGCAACGAACGCGAGGCATGGGCAACGTGCTGCCGCCAACATGGGATCATCGGCAAACGCGGGCCGAAGCACGGCAGCGAGGGAAACTGCCCGTTTTGCGGGCAGGTGGCCGTGTGGAACGCCATCGGCAAATACGGCGAGCAGATGCGTTCCCTGCGGGAGAGCGAGCACGTGGCATTCTTGCGCCGGGACGGTGACGCGCTGCTGGTCGAGGCGATGCAGATCGAGATCAGCTACACGAAGGGCCTGATCTATGACGGCATCTACTACGACATGAACTGCTGGGGGCAGAAAGCCTACTATCTCGCGCCGGGGACGGTGCAGATGTGGGAATGGACGCGAGAATGGAACGGATTCGAATGGGCGCGGCCGTACTGGAAGGCGAAGGCGACGGTATCAGAGCCGTTTTCGCCGAACATGATGGGCTGGGCGTGCTATCAGGGCGACTATACCGTGATCGGCACGGATGCGCTGAGCGAGACGAAGGCATGGCGCTACTGCCAGATCGAGGACTGGATGCGCTACGAGATCGCGCAAAGTTGGGAAGAAGAGCCGGTGAAATGGGCTGTGACGTATCTCGCGGCCTACGCGATGTGGCCACAGATCGAAATGGCCGTGAAGCTCGGCCTCGGGGACGCGGTGACACAGCTTGTAGTGAGCGACGTGAAAAACGCGCGGATCCTGAACTGGGGCGCGCAAAATCCGGCAGACTTTATGCGAATGAGCAAGCAGGAGGCGCGCGCATGGCTGCAGTCTGGTGGAGACTTTGAGACGCTGAGAAGCTGGAGAGAGACCGCGCCGGAGCTGACACCGGACGTGTACATCCATCTCTGCCGGCAACTCGGCGGGGGACGGATGGTGGAAGCGTGCAAGGAGTGCGCGGAGATGGCCGGCGTGAAGCTGGAGAAGGCGGCGCGATACGCCGGGAGCAAGACGGGCGTGCAGCTGTGGGTGGACTATCTGCGCATGGCGCGCGAGCTGGGCTATGACCTGACGGAGGCGACGGTGGCCATGCCGAAAGATCTGCGGGAGCGGCACGACGCGGCGGCTGAGCTGCTGGAGATCCGGAAAGACCAGGCCGCCACTGCGGCCTATGCGAAGCGGTATAAGAAGCTGCGCCGGAAGTACGAGTTTGCCATGAGCGGCTTGCGCATCGTGGTACCGAAGAGTGGCAGCGAGATCGTGCGCGAGGGCAAGACGCTGCACCACTGCGTGGGCGGCTACGCTGCGCGGCACATGAACGGGAAGACGACGATCCTGTTCCTGCGGCACGAGAAGCGACCGGAGCGACCGTGGATGACCATCGAGCTGACGGGGAAGGACACGATCCGCCAGATCCACGGATACAAGAACGAGGGCTATAACCATGCGCAGGACCCGGAGGAGCGGTACGCATGGTTCCTGGATGCGTGGCTCGGCTGGGTGCACGCAGGCAGCCGTCGCAACAAGCAGAAGCAGCCAATACTGGAAGCAAAGGAGAAAACGGCATGAATGAACTGACGAGAACGCCGGAGACCGTGGGCGCAGAGATCCGCGGCCTGACGGCTCAGGCAAAGCAGATGACGCTGTGGTTCGGCATCGAGATCGGACGGCGGCTGTGCGAGGTGAAGGAGATGATCGGCCACGGGGAGTGGCTGCCGTACCTGAAGGCGCAGACGGAGTTCAGCCAGAGCACGGCATCGCGCTTTATGACGCTGTACCGCGAATATGGAGCGCAGCAGCAGACCCTTTTTGGGGCGGAATCAAATTACCCAACGTTGAATAATTTGAGCATTTCCAATGCTTTGCGGCTGCTCGCACTGCCGGAAAACGAGCGGGAGAGCTTTGCCGAGGAGCACGATGTGGAGCACATGTCGGCGCGGGAGCTGGACGAGCTGATCCAGGCAAAGAAGGCGGCCGAGGACGAGCGGGATCTGTACGAGCAAAAGCTGGCCGAGCAGATGGGCGCGGCGGAGCGGCTGAAAAAGGACGCCGAGACGGCGACGCAGGAGGCCGAGGCGCGCCGACGGGAGCTGGAGGAAACACAGGCACAGATCCGGGCGCTGCAGGAGAACATCCGAACGCTGGAGAGTCGGCCGGTCGAGGTGGCCGTGCAGGTGGACGAGGGCGCTGTGGCCAAGGCGCGCGAGGAAGAAAAGGCGGCGGCGAAGAAAGAGCTTGAGCGGCTGGAAAAGAAGCTGCAGAAGGCGGAAAAGGCGCGCGAGCAGGCGGAGGCCACGGCCAAGGCCGCCGAGGACAAGCTGGAGACCGCCGCGGCGGACGTGGCCAAGGAGCGCGACGGTCTGAAGCTGGAGCTGCAGGAGGCGCGCCGGAGGCTCGAAATGAGCGACGTGACGGTGGCGCAGTTCAAGATCGTGTTTGACACCGTGCAGGGGAATCTGAACGACATGCTGGCTTTGATCGCAAAGGCCAGCGGCGAGAACCAGACAAAGCTGCGAGCGGCTGCGGAGAAGCTGGTCGATGCTTTTAAGGGACGAATCGAATCGTGAAAGGAGGACAACCATGAAAATCTACATATCAGGGAAAATCGCCGGGGATCCGGACTATAAGGGGAAATTCGCCCGAGCGGCTGCACAACTTGAGCGGTTGGGCGCGACGGTCATCAATCCGGCCACAGCGCCGGAGGGGCTGACCAAGCTGGACTATATGCGCATCTGCTTCGCTGAGATGGAGGCGGTGGACTACGTTGTGTTCCTTCCGGACTGGGTGGAATCCGCCGGCGCGAAGCTGGAACGCGCGTGGTGTGACTATGTCGGCGTGCCGACGGCGAATTGGGACGATTTTCGGGTAGATATGCTTGTAAGGAAGTCGCACGGCCGCACATTCCGCGAGCTGCTGGCTGTTGAGTATCCTGCTTTGGTGGACGAAGCATTTGCCGGAGGTTGTTGTGGATGCCCGCAAGACTATGGCTTTGAGCCGATGAACAAAGAGTGCCCGCATAGATCAGTGAATGCTGTGTTGTGCGCGGACTGCTGGGATCGCATCGTCCCGGGGAGCGAGGCAGTGTGAAATGATGAATTACAAAGGCGTGGCGCGGTTGGCTGCGAAAGAAGCGAAGGGATATCAGCTGTTGATCTACGAGACCGGCGGCGTTATTGGCATGGTTGGCCGCGAATGGGCATACGGCGCACAGGTTGATATGCTGCAGCGAACTAACGGCCGGGAGTTGCTGGCGGAAGTAGTGCGCATGCTCGGCCGGATACCGGAAGAAGAAGCGGTGAGCGTTCAGGAAAGCGGGCGGATCGAACAGGCTGTGCTGCTGGACGCAGCGCTCCAGCGCATGGGTGAAGCGCTGGCGGTGCCCACTATCCAGGAGGCAAAAGCCACACCGCTGATGTATGGAAGCACAGCGCTGTGGCAAACGCGGGAGAAAATGATTATCGGCCTTCCCGATGATGTGCAGGCCGTTGTTGCGGCAAATGAAGTGCTGCTGACGGATGAAGCCGGCAAGGTGGTGCGTTATGATTTGGACAGCGAGACGTTCATCGCGCAGTCGCTGAAAAACGCAGATGCGCTGTGGCGGGCACTTATGTCGACAAGATGGGTTGCTTGGGATGACTGACAAAGGAGGTGAGGATGTTGGACTGGAAACGGGAGGCGGCTGATGAGCTGCGAAACTACACGAACCGAAAGGCGGCAATTGAAAACATCAGAGATCAGATCGCTGACTTGGCAACGGAGATCACGAGTATCCGTAGCGCATCGGCGGACGGCAGTCCGGTCGCCGGTGGCTCAAACGGCAGGGACGATGCGCTCGTCAACAACATCCTGAAACGTGAGCGGCTGGAAGAGGCGCAGCGCTTGACCGAGAACCGGGTGCGCCGCGTGGATCGTGCCTTGAATCAGCTCTCTGAGCGGGACAGGTGTGTGCTGCAGCGCTTTTACATCGCACCGTGCATAGGCGGCGTCGAGCGGCTGTGCCGGGAATTGGCCATCGAGAAGCCAACAGCATACCGTTGGAAAGACAGCGCGCTGCGGAATTTCACGATTATCATGTATGGCCTCACGGAGAGCTGACGAAAAGATGAGAAAAAAGTGAGACGATTTTTTCGAAAATCTGTGTTAAAGTGATATCGCGGGATTGCGAGAGAGACCGGTCCCGCAAGTCACTTTGTGATATACCTCTCTTCCTTTGATCCTTTTGCAGAATGTACGCATGGCTTTTTCTCTTGTCTCTGTCAACTCCGGTTTTCTAATGTCTCTCAACAAAGCAAAGCACCGGCCCGGTTTCGGGTTCGGTGCTTTGTGCATTCTGGTGCGGTTATGAATCTGAAACAACTTACCTACAAACTGCAGGCGGCGCTGAACCAGCGCGGCGAGCATTACAAAGTCAATCAGTTACAGCACTACTCCGAGCGGCTTGGCCGGATGGTAACAAAATACGTGCTGGAAAAGGCAGAAACCGATGAAACCGGGAAGCATATCAGCACGCGCGTACTGGAGACTTGCAGCATGGCGGATGTCGTAAAAACGCTGGCGAAAATCTATAGCGGGTGATCCCATGAATCTCACGCCAAAGCAGCGCGCTTTTGCGGATTTTTACATCGAATTGGGCAATGCGACCGAGGCGGCGCGCCGGGCGGGATACTCGGCGAAAACCGCCAAATCCATCGGAGCGGAAAACCTGACAAAACCTGACATAAAAATCTATATAGCGCGGCGGCAGGAAAAAATCGAATCCGAGCGCACGGCATCCCTGAAAGAGATCCAGGAGCTGCGCACGGCGATCATGCGTGGGCAGGAAAAAGACCAGTTCGGCATCGAAACCTCCATCGCTGACCGTCTACGCGCAGCCGGCGACCTTGAGAAGTCGCTGCGCATCAAGGAAGAGCAGGAAACAAAGGCGGCAGCGCGCGCATCCGCACATTATGAGCTGCCGGCGCGCGTACTAGGCCGGGCGTTTGTGGACATCAACCGACGCATTCAGCCGAACATGACGTATGTCTTTGAAGGCGGCCGCGGCGGCCTGAAATCGTCGTATATATCCCTGAAAATCGTCGAGCTGCTGAAAAACAACCCGACGATGCACGCATGTATCATCCGCAAGATGGGCAACACCCTGAAAGACAGCGTGTATGCCCAGATGAAATGGGCGATCAACGAACTGGGGCTATACGATGAGTTCAACTGCAAGCTGTCGCCGCTGGAAATCGTGCTGAAAGAAACCGGCCAGACGATTTATTTTCGCGGCTGTGACGACCCATTGAAACTGAAATCCATCAAGCCGCCGTTCGGCTATATCGGCATCCTGTGGAAGGAGGAAAAAGACCAGCTTTGCGGGCCGGAAGAAGAACGTTCTATCAACCAATCCGTGCTGCGTGGCGGCGCTGACTCCTATGACTTTTCGTCGTATAACCCGCCGAAGAGCAAATCCAGTTGGGTCAACAAGGAACGGCTTGTCCCGGATCCGGGGCGCGTTTTCCATCATTCCAGCTACACGGAAGCGCCGCCGGAATGGCTGGGCGCGAAGTTTATCGCAGACGCGGAACACCTGAAAGAGGTCAACCCAGCGGCGTATGAGCACGAATATGAAGGCGTGGCCAACGGTGACGGCGGCAGCGTCTTTGACTATCTGGAGCTGCGGGAGATCACAGATGAAGAGATTTCGCATTTTGACCGCATCTTCCAGGGCGAGGACTGGGGCTGGTATCCCGATCCGTACTGCTTCATTCGCTGCTACTACGACAGCGACCGCGAGGCGGTGTATATCTTCGCGGAACACTATGCCAACAAGGAATCGAACGAACAGACAGCGCGCTGGATCATCGAACACGGCTATGACGATTACACTATCACGGCCGATTCGGCCGAACCGAAAAGCGTCAACGATCACCGCGAAATGGGCTTACCCGTCACCGGTGCCGTTAAAGGCCCGGGGTCGATCGAGCACGGTATGAAGTGGCTGCAGCGTCGGCGCATCATCATCGACCCGGTGCGCTGCCCGAATGCAGCGAAAGAATTCTCAGAATACGAATACGAGCGGGACAGGGACGGCAACGTCGTCACCGGATACCCGGACGTGAATAACCATAGCATCGACGCCACGCGGTACGCACTGGAACCGCTGACGATGCGCAGGGGGGCAAGTGCATGACTGTAAATATTTTGGGGACGGAATATGAAATCATTGAAGCCACGGCGGCCGAAGATGCAATGCTTGAAAAATGCGATGGTTACTGCGACAAAACGGTAAAGACCATTGTTATTTCAAAAAAGGCCAAAGACTGCGACCTGAAAGACTTTAGCGTCTATCAGAAAAAAGTTATGCGTCATGAGATCATTCATGCATTTTTGTTTGAAAGCGGGCTGTCCGAAAACTTTACGCATCCGGAATACGGCCATGACGAAACATACGTGGACTGGATTGCTTCGCAGTTTCCGAAAATGTGCGAAGTGTTCAAGGAGGTTGGCTGCCTGTGAAAATCAATATCCCGCTGGACAGCGTAAAAAAGCAGATCCGCGAAGAATTCCGCATCGCGCCGCTGGTAACGCCGGAAATGCGCGAAGCGGAAGACCTGTGGATGCAGATCTGGATGGGCACCCCGCCGTGGGTAAACGATCAGGACCGCACCATCAATTTTGCAAAGGCCGTGACCGGCGAAGCTGCGCGCCTTGCGACGATGGGCGTCAGCGTCGAACTGTCCGGATCGACCCGCGCTGACTGGCTGCAGGAGCGGCTGAACGAGGAACTGATCCCGTTCCTGCGCGACATGGTGGACGTGGGCTGCGCTGCTGGCATGTTCTTGCTGAAACCGACGCCGGACAGCATCGGTCTGTACACGCCGCCGGAATTTACGATCACGGCTGTGGATAACCGCAAGCGTGTGACGGGCGTTGTGCTGTACGACACGAAGGCAACGCCGGATTATTACTATGTCAAGGCCGAATATCACCGCTACGACGGGATGCATTATGTGGTTTCCAACCGCGCGTTCCGGCTGGCGAAGGGCAAAGCATCGGCATCCCGTGTGAATCTGGATGAAGTGCCGGATTGGGTGGGTATCCTGCCGGACGCCGTGCTAGATGATACCGCGCCACTGTTTGCCGTGTGCACTATGCCAGACGCCAACAACATCGACGGCGGCGCGTGCGGCATGTCCATTTACGCCAACGCCCTGCCGGAACTGCGTGGGCTGGACGTCGCATGGTCGGCTATGGTGGACGAAATTCAGGATTCCCGGTCGATTGCCCTTGTGGATGACCGTCTGCTGCGCGAGCCCGGCCGGAAAAATGTTTCCGTGCGGCTGCCGCGCTATGTGCAAAACGTTGCCGGCTCGGCGGCCGAAAGCTTCTATCAGGAAATCGACCGCAAGCTGAAAACCGGCGAACGCCAGACCGGCATCAACATGCTGCTGCAAAGCCTGTCGACGAAATGCGGCTTTTCAGAAGGCTATTTCAGCTATAACGAAAAGCAGGGGCTTGCCACCGCAACACAGGTGGAAGCCGATGACCGCCGCACCATCCAGCGCATTAAGGACATCCGTGACCGCATCCAGAATGCTGTGGATGACCTGATTCAGGCGCTGAACGACTATGCTGATATCTACGATCTGGCGCCGTATGGCACCTATACCGTGGCGTATAACTTCGGTGACATCACGTATAGCTACGAGGAAGATCGCCAGAATACGAAAAGCCTTTGCCAGCTCGGCGTTTTGCCGTGGTGGATGTATCTGGTGCGCTTTGAAGGTTTCAGCGAAGACGACGCGAAAGCGGCCTATGCCGAAGCCAACACAGCGAAACCGGGGCTGTTCCCTGATACCGAATGATCACCCCGGAACAGTTCCAGGAGATCGGCGAAACCCTGCTGCCGCTGCTGGACGACCTGACAGAATGGATCGCCCGCGACATGATCGAGCGCTTCATGATCCGCTTCGGCCGCGGCGAAGAAAAGCTGCTGACCGGCACGGATGAATGGCAGGCGTGGGTGCTGAAACAGGCCAGCGGGAATCTGGACGAAATCCAGAAGGCGTTGGCCAAAAGCACCGGCAAATCGCAGCAGGAAATCGCAAAGATCTTCAAGGACAGCGGCATTCAGGCAGCAAAAGCGGATGCAGAAGCCGCCGCCGTGACGTTTTCCGACCTCTCGTCCGGCATGATGGCGATCATCACGGATGCCTATGAGCGCACGGTAGGCGAAATTTCAAACATCACGCGCACAACGGCCGGCGCGACCAATCAGGCGTTTATCGACATCTGTGACGCTGCATATTGGAAGGTACGTACCGGTGCGCAGTCCTACACCGCCGCCATGCTAGAAGGCGTGAAGGCGCTGGGGCAGGTGCAGCCGATCGTGCGTTATCCGTCCGGTCACAAGGACACGCTGGAAGTGGCGGTGCTGCGCTGCATCCGCACGGGCGTAGCGCAGTCATCCGGTAACATGACGATCCAGCAGTGCAAAGACATGGGCTGGAATCATGTGCTGGTGTCGCAGCATCTGGGCGCGCGTGTATCCGATACTGACCCGATCGCCGATCATGCCGGCTGGCAGGGCAAGGTGTACTGCATCGCTGGCAAGGACGCGCAGTTCGATAACCTGCTGGATGCGACCGGCTACCCGGAAAATCCGCTGGGCCTGTGCGGCTATAACTGCCGCCATTCCTTCACACCGTTCCTGCCTGGCGTTAGCCGGAACAATAACAAGCCGATCGATACCGAAGCCAACCGACGCGCGTATGAGCTGTCGCAGACGCAGCGCGCGATGGAACGCCGTATCCGTGCACAGAAGCACAAGTGTGCGGCGCTGCATACGGCCGTGAAAAGCTGCGAAGATACGGCAGGCAAGGCAAAATTGCAGGAGAAATATGCGCAGTCCGCCAAGCGCCTGCAGGATCAGAACGCGGCCTACACGAAGTTCTGCGCCGACAACGACCTGAAACCATACCACGAGCGGCTTGCCGTTGCCGGTTGGGATCACTCGGCGGCATCAACCGCGTCCGCGGCAGCACGGGCACAACAGAGAATTGCTGATGTGCAGGTTTCGCCTGCTCCGGCTACTAAAGCGGTTGAAAAACCTGCGAATGGTGGTATAATAGTTTCGGCGCAATATCCGGAATACAGCAGAATAATCAGCAGCTCTGACGCCGTTAGAGATGCCCAAAAGGCGAATCCGAACTACAACAAGCAAACATACGAATATACGAATAACTGCCAGCGGTGTGTTCCTGCATGGGAACTGCGGCAAAGAGGCTTTGATGTAATTGCGCAACCGTGTAAGCCATTGGGGGAGCGCGACGCTTTTCAAATGTCGCCATTTTCAGTGTGGAATTTTAATGCATTTGACGCGGATATGTCTAAACGAGTTCAGGCTGATAAGGTTGGCACTGGTAAAGAAAAGATTATTGAGTTCCTAAAAGCGAGCGGGAACGGTGCAAGAGCCGAAATCGTTGTTGTTTGGGACTATGATAGAGAAAAAGCGCACGCATTTGCAGCAAAAAATATTGACGGCAATGTTCTGTTTATTGATCCGCAAAACGGGAAGAGCGGCAAGCTGGTTGAGGAATATTTTTACAGGGCTGCAACAGGGAAAACAACGTGGCTGCGAATCGATAATTTGCCGTTAGTAGAGCAATACCGGGATGAGGTGATCAGAAACCCTTATGAATGACTTGAATAAAGCCTGCGAGATTGCTGTTGCAAAACAAAAGCAAGCATATGGTGCGAAATCCAAGGCAACAAAAATCAGCAAAATTGGCGAAACCAACGATTTGTATATAATTAGTTTTCACCCAGCATGCGGTTCAGTTGAATGCGGTGGTGGAGGGCTTCTTGTTTACAAGAAAGACTATTCCGTTGCCCACTATTGCATCCCGTCATATCCTCAAAATATATTTGAAATCATTGACAACGCGATTGACGTTGATGTTCCGGCGGAATATACATGATACTGAAAACTGTTTTATATAACAATCACGAAAACCATCTTACCAATCGGCAAGGTGGTTTTCTTATACCCAAAATCGAATCAGGATACGCAGGGGCGGACGGGAAACCGGCTGCCCCTTTGCCATATCACACGACCCCGCCGGTGGTTCATCCGGCTCAATCCACACAGTCGACGGGCTGTTAAAAATCACGTTCAGGAGGATTACGCATGAAGAACATCGAGACCATTCTTTCCGACTTCGGTATCACGATTCCGGAAGGAAAGGCGGCGGATCTGCGCAAAGCCGTCGCCGAGAACTACAAGACCGTGGCGGAATTCACCAAATTGCAGGAACGCCACGACGCGCTGGACACATCGCTGAAAGACGTGCAGGGCAAGCTTGCCGCCTTTGACGGCGTGGATGTCGCAGCGCTGAAAGGTCAGATCACGACCTTGACCAATGACCTGCAGACCGAGCGGGACAACCGCAAGAAGGACGCCGCTGCCGTGAAGCTGCGCAGTACGGTGGACACGTTCCTGTTGGGCAAGCATTTCGTCAACGACATCACGCGCGAAAGCATCACGGACAAGCTGGTGACAGCACTGGGGTCCGACGATGCGCGCGGCAAGTCGATCGACGACCTGTTTACCGGCCTTGTCACCGATCAGAACGGCAAGGAGATCCCCGGTATCCTTGTGGCCGATCCCGCCAGCAAGGCGCGCTTTTCGTCCGATCACAGCGGCATGGTGCCGCCGGCGGGGGGCGCAAAAGAATACGTAGCCCAGAAATACAAAAACAACCCGTTTTTCAGGGGCTAAGACTACGAAAGGAAATGATGATCTATGTCTATCCAGTATGGATCCATGTATGTCGATGAACAGTACAAGGCAACTGTTCTTCCCAACCTGTTTTATAAGACCTGGCTTGTGCCCGGCGTGACCTATCAGGACGTGATGGTCGACGGCGCCGGCGGCTGCTACTGGCACAAGCTGACCTCCACCGCCGCGTCTGTCGGCACGCCCGGCCGTGACTTCACGGACACCGCTGCTGCTGACACGCTGGTTCAGGCCGTTTTCAACAACAACCTGCAGGCGTCGAAGAAGATCTACGGCGTGCAGGCGGCCGCTGTGGCGTTCCCGATCGCCGAGGAGCATCTGGCACTTGCCACCCGCGAAGTTGCGGAGGCAAAGAACCAGTGCGCGCTTGCCTGCCTGATCTCCGAGGGCACGGCGTCCACCAACACAACGAAGACCACTGCGGCCAACTTCAAGGCGCAGGTACTGGCCGAACGCAAAGCCATGGTCAAGGCAAAAGCCAACCCCACCATCGTGCTTTGCAGCCCGGACTTCTTCGCGACGATGCTGGAGTTTGCCGGTGAGAAGTATATCCCGACGTCCAACGAAATGCTGCTCGCCGCCGCTGCCGGCGGCCAGGTAGGCAGCTTCATGGGCTTTACCTGGATCGAAGTCAACGGCTTCGCGTCGTCTGCTGATCTTGCCTACTATCCGCACGGTGGTACGAAGGCCAGCGTTACGGCGGCGAACCTCGCGAAGGTGGAATTCATCATGTACGATCCGAACGCCTTCGGTGTCGGCGATAACTTCAGCATCGTCCGCATGGTCGATTCTGAGCTGTTTGCCGGTACGAAGGCGCAGGTCGAGGAAAACGCCGCTCTGCGTGTTCTGGACGCTGCGCAGGTGCACGTGAAGTCCTACGCAAGCGCGTGATCGGCAGGTGAATCACGGTGTACGCGGATTTTGACACATACGTAAAGCGGTACGGTGACGATCTGTCCCCTTTCCGCGACGAAGTGACTGCTGCCCGCTATCTGCGAGCGGCGTCGCGGGAAATCGACCGCTTTACGTTTGACCGCTTCGGCGGCACGCTGCCGGAATCCACGATCGACGCCGAAAAGCTGCAGGACTGCGCGTGCGAACTGGCCGAATGCCTTTACCGCATTGACCAGGCGCGTGACAGCGCGGCTGAAACCGCAGACGTCGGCGGCGTAAAAACCGCCGGCCCTGTGGCGTCGGTGTCGTCCGGCAGCGAATCGATCACATACAAGGCGGCCGACAGCTGCTACACGACCGCTGCGAAGACCACGGCGGCGCGGGATGCGCTGGTGTTTGACCTGCTTCGGCGCTGGCTTTCAGGCGTGGCCGTGGATGGCGTCCTTGTGCTGTATGCGGGGGTGACGTGCTGATGCTGTTGCATAGCGATACGATCACGCTTTTTTCGCGCGTGCGCGGCGCGCGCGGTCAGGCCGATACGTGGGCGCGGCACGTGCTGACCGGCGTCAAGATGGAAGCAAAAATCGCTATGACGCCAGGCACGACCGGCGATGTGCCGGGGCACTATGTGCTGCTGCTTGTACCGAAAGCGGCCATTGGCGCACTGACCTATGCGACACCGGAAGTGTACCAGGCGGCGGATGACCGCAGCGGCATGATTGCGTTTCAGCCGGGCGATTATTTCTGCCGCGGCGAGCACGACTGGGCGGAATACGATGTGCTGTGCAAAGTCACGGAGTGCCACCGCATCACATCCTGCGCATGGTTCCGGCTGATTGCGCACTTCGAGGTGACGGCGTCGTGAGCGGCATCAAGCACTATAAGAACGTCAGCTATGTCAAGGGCCACGTCAAGGTGAACCTCCGGTTCGCCAAATACGGCCCACGATTCGCGAAGGCGCAGGAATGGCTGGGGAAGCAGGTGCTTGCGGACAGCAAGCTGTATATGCCGTTGAAAACCGGCAGTCTGCAGCAGCGCTCATATGTCACCGAGAGCGGCCGGCAGGTCGTGTTCCCCGGCCCATATGCGCGGTATCTGTATATGGGTAAGGTCATGGTCGACCCGGAAACCGGTTCGCCGTGGGCGCGCAAGGGCGCTGTGAAAGTTGTGACCGACCGCGATCTGCGGTTTTCGACCGGCGTGCCGCACTGGGCGGAAGTGGCCCAAAACGAACACGGAAAAGACTGGGCGGATGGCTGCAAACGGATCATCCTGGGGGAATCAAATGGTTGACACAAAAGATTTTTCAACGATTCTGAGCGGCTTGCTGAATGACTTCCCGGCCATCGGCGCGCGGGAAATCCGGTTCGGCGAGCTGGGCGACAAGTCCGGCGTCGGGATCTATCCGTCCGCTGCGGCGACGGTAATCAGCGAAACGACCGACATCATGGGCGGTGTGTACCAGAAATGCAACTATGCGTTTCGGGTGGTATATCGCGCCGTACCGCAGTCGGAAACTGACCGCATCCACATCAAGGGCTGGCTGGACAAGCTGGCGCGCTGGCTTGAAAAACAGCCGATCACGGCGGGCGGCCAGCAGCACACGCTTGCCGCGTGGCCAGACCTCGGCGATGGGCGGACGATCACTGCATTTGTACAGGTGTCGGCGGCATATCTGGCCGGGCGCTATGCCGACGGTGTGGAAGACTGGGCCGTGTCCCTGTCGATGCGGTACGACAATAATTTTGAAAGGTGATGCATTATGCCTGAAAGTACGACTTTTAACACAACTGCGGGCCAGACGATTGCCCGCAAACTGCTGATGGCCTTCCTGAATACCGGCACGGCTTCCGCGCCGGTTTGGTCGATCATCGGCAAGCGTGTGGAAGACAGCAGCCAGGAATATGACTGGAACAAAGAAACCACGCAGGACATCCTGGGCAACACGTTTACAACCATGTCCGCGCCGACCATCACGCAGACCTTTGACCCGTGCAATCTGGACGCCGGCGAAACCGCGCTGACGAAGCTGTGGCAGCTGGCAATCAAGGATCAGGATGTCGCAGCACTGGCCGAACAGGATATGATGATCGTGCACTGCTATGCCGGCACGAAGGACACGGCGATGTTTGCCGAGCGCTATAGCGGCTGCGCAATCGAAGTGAAGTCGCTGGGCGGCGACAAGACGGTGGACATGCCGTTTGACGTGACCTACGGCGGCACGCGCACGGTCGGCACGGCGGCCATTGCGGACGGCGTGGCCACGTTCACGAAGGCGACGGCATAAGGGGGTGACGGCGTGAGCAATAACATTTCATTTGAAACCGGTCTGAAAGCTTTCACCATTAACGGCGACGCAAACCGGAAGATCTATTTTGACCCGAACGACATCGGTATCATCGACCGGCTGGAAGCGGCCGCGATGGCGATCAAGGCCAAAGCCGACGAAATGGGCACGCAGGAAAGCGATACGGACGCCCGCACGACGATCCGCAAACTGGACGCCTACGCACGCGAGCAGGTGGACGCGGCGTTCCCTTCGCCTGTCTGCGATACAGTGTTCGGCAAAGCCTACTGCGTTTCGCTCACGCCGTCCGGTTCCCTGCAGATCATTTCGTTTCTTGAGGCTGTATCGCGCCAGATTCGGCGCGACATGGACGCCGCGTCCGCTGCCGCACAGAAGCGTCAGGCAAAATACCTGGATAAATACAGCGGCGGTCAGCGCAGGAAGAAGCACAGATCATGAATACCGGTCTGCCGAAGGCAGCATGTATCGGCGGCCGGCGTTTTCGTATCCGCAGCGACTTCCGTGAGATTCTGGACATCTGCGCCGCGCTGAATGACCCGGAGTTGACGGATCAGGATCGCGCCGAAGTGGCGGTCAAGATCTTTTACCCAGACTGGGATCAGATCACGGACATGGCCGCCGCGGTGAAATTCATGCTGTGGTTTTTGGATGGTGGTGTGGATCGCGGCGACCAGCAGCAGCAGCCGAAGCAGATGGACTGGGAGCAGGATTTCCCGATGATCATCGCGCCGATCAACCGCGTGGCCGGGCGGGACGTGCGCGCACTGCCGTACATGCACTGGTGGACGTTCATCGGCTATTACATGGAGATCGGCGACTGCACGTTTTCCACGATCCTGGACATCCGGCGGAAGCTGCGCAAGCACAAGAAGCTGGAAAAGTGGGAACGCGAATACTACGACGAAAACCGGGAATTGATCGATTTCAAGTCGGCGCATCTGACCGACGACGAAGATGAATTCATCCGGCAGCTGATGACAGGGGGTGTGCGCGATGGCTGATGTTGTCGGCGATCTGGTATTTGATACAACGATAAACAGTGGCCAGTTTGACGCTGGCCTTGCGAAGCTGGAAAACAACGCGAAAAAGGCCGCGAACAATGTGGACAAGGCCGCACAGAAGGTAGCCACGCTGCGGCAGCAGCTGGAAGAACTGCAGGCTGTTGCCGAAAACGAAAAGAAAACCAGAAGCACCGGGACGGTATCGCAGGAAACCGGTGAAGCAATCCAGAAAACGACGCAGCAGCTGAAAATGGCGCAGATTAATCTGGAAAGCAGCCAGATCGCGCAGGAAAAAGCCAGTGCTGCCGTAAGCGAATACGTGGGAAAGCAGCGTCTTGCAGCTTTGACGACGCAGAATGTGTCAGAACAATTCAAGAAATTCACCAAACGAATTGCTGGCTTAGCAAAGCGCGTCTTCATTTTCACCATGATAACCAAAGCACTGCGTACGATGCGCAAAATGCTGCTTAGCACAATCGGCGCAGACAAACAAATGTCAACATCTTTGGCGCAGATCAAGGGTAATCTGATTTCCGCTTTTGCACCGATCTATAACTATATTTTGCCGGCAATTCGAACGCTTCTGGCGTGGCTTGCCAAATTGACTGCCGTTGTGTCCGTGTTTATCAACTCGTTGTTTGGCAAAACGGCTTCACAAGCGGATGCATCTGCAAAGGCGCTGTATAATCAGGCTTCCGCAACCGAGGCCGCAGGGGACGCGGCCGAGAAGGCAAAAAAACAGCTTTCCGGGCTAGATGAAATGAACCGCTGGGAATCGAACGATAGTTCCGGCGGCGGTGGAGGCGGTTCGTCTGGCATAGCGCCGAAATTTGATTTGTCCGATCAGGTCGACACCGGAAAAATTGGCAAGATTGCAGCCGTTGTCCGCGAGCTATCGCCGTATGTGGCGGCGGTGGCCGCTGGATTCGCTGCGTGGAAAATCGGAAAGAAGTTCCTGGGGAATTTGTCGAAGGCAAAGCAGCTGGCGCTTGCTGTCGCGGGGGCTGTCCTGATGGGCATCAACGTTGTCGATATGCTTAAAAACGGCATAAATTTCGACAATCTGACAGGGTACATCATCGGCGCTGCTGCGGCTGTCACTGGGCTGGGGCTGGCATTTGGCGTGCTTGGCGGCGCAATCACGGCAATCGTCGCGGGGCTTGTACTTCTTGGTGTGGCAATTCGTGACGTGATTAAAAACGGCTTCAACAGCAAGAACCTTACGGCTATTACCGTGGCGTTGCTAACTATTGGCGGTGCTATTGCTATCATTACAGGGGCGTGGATACCGCTGCTGATTGCCGCTATAGCTGCAGTGGTCGCGTGGATCGTCGCAAAATGGACGTCCATAAAGGAATGGATCAGTAAAACGATCAGCAGTATCGATGCGGCTTTCGAGCAACATCTTGCTAACGTGGAAGCAGGTGTCGCGGCGGTAGTGGACTGGGTCATCGAAAAATGGACGGCCGTAAAGGACTGGTTCAGCGGCCTGTGGGAAAAGGTCTCATTCGGCGCTGTAGCTGCGTGGGATGGAATCAAAAGCGCCTTCAAGTCTGTTCCGGAGTGGTTTCAGAGCAAATTCCGAGACGCATGGCAGAAGGTCAAGGACGTGTTTTCGACAGGCGGCCGTATCTGGTCAGGCATCAAGGAGGGCATCGAAAGCACCTTCCGCACGGTCGTCAACGCAATTATCCGCGGCATGAACACGATCATCGCCGTGCCGTTCAACAGGATCAATTTCATGCTGAATATGATCCGAAACGCCAGTTTCCTCGGCATTTCCCCGTTCCAGAATTTGTGGGGCGTGAATCCGCTGCCAGTTCCGCAGATCCCGATGCTGGCGCGCGGCGCGGTCATCCCGGCGAACCGGCAGTTCTTGGCCGTGTTGGGCGACCAGCGCAACGGCAACAACCTGGAAGCGCCGGAATCCCTGCTGCGCCAGATTGTGCGCGAAGAAGCCGGCGGTGCCGGCAGCCGATACGAGTTTATCGCCCGGTTGGATCGCCGCACACTGTTTGATGAAGTAATCACCGAAGCAAAATTGCGGAAAGGGCAAACGGGAAAAAACCCGCTTGTAGCGGTGTAACACATGGCACAGGAATACATTAAAATTCGAAAAAGTCCGTCGGATGACTGGCTGGTACTTCCGCAGCCGGATTCCGGCGCGCTGACGTACGACTTTGAAACAACTTACACGGAGGACAGCGGCCGCACCCAGACCGGCGCGGCCGTTGTCAGTCCCCTGTTCACGGTCGAAGCGCTTGGATATAGCCGAGCGGCTGTCAGTAAAACCATGCTGTCGCAGATCCTGAAGATCATTGCAAAAGGCCAGCAATTCCAACTGCACTACTTTTCCGCCTACTATGGCGCGTGGTGTCAGGCGTGGTTTTACGTCGGCAAAGGGCAGCTGAATATCGGGCGCCTGAACGAAGGCAAGGAACTGTTCACGTCCCTGGATTTTAACATGGTCAGCGTCAATCCACTGACGTGATTTGGGGTGGCATGATATGCGAATAGTCGACAACCAAATTACAAACGCCTACCCGTCGCAGACAAACTTCGTGGTTGAAGCGACTTTTACGTGGGATCACGATGTGACATTGGTGTATTATGGCAGTACAACTGTGACGCTCAAGGCGGGGGAACACCTACAAGTAGACGGGGCGTGTTTTCGTCCTGGTGGAACGAAAATCACAGCGCAGATATCATCCGGCAGTTACCCGGTCGGGCTTTCCGCGTGCAAATGCGCGACAATTGAAATGTACGATGGTGGGTGGCAAAACGTCGATAACCGGAATCTATACGAAGGAGCGACCGTGCACCTAAAGGCAGATATCAAAATCGACGGCAATGGATACTTGGTTCCAATGGGCAGCTTTAAGGTTTATGAAGTGGAAACCGTGCACGAAGTTACCACGCTTACTTGCTACGATGCCATGAGGGAAGCGGACGTGCTGTGCCCGACGGAGATGCAGGGAGAGCACAATTACATAGAGCTGTGGAGGCTGGCAGCGACTCGGCTCGGCCTGACGCCCAGCGCGATTGATAGCGACTTGGGATATAACGCACTGGCAACCGTGGACACACAGCACACCATCCGGCAGGTGATCGAAGCAATTGCGCTGGCCTGCGGTGGCAATGCCGTGGTGTCTGGGGATGCACTGTATGTGCGACCGATTACATCTACAGCAGATGTGACGTTAACACAGTGGATTAACCAACTGGAAGTGGCAAGTACGCCGGTCGAAGTCACTGGAGTGCGCGTGAAAAAGACGTTTGCTAGTGACGGGCAAGAGCACACGTATTTCTTCGGCGCCGGAGGCTATGTCATTGAACTGAACGACGACAACCTGTGGTTGGGCATTGAAGGGCCAGCAGGGTCGATCACGGTCGCTGCTGAAGCAGTCGCGGAGACGGCGTACGAGCGGCTGAAAAACAAGCCGATCTATAAGTTCTCCGGAGATCTTCCGGCCGACCCGCGGCTTGATATTTTCGACAAGGTTATCGTCAAGGACATCAACGGCCGGGAATACCCGTCGATCATCACGAACTACACGTTCGTGTTTTCCGGAAAAACGTCGGTTGGGAACAGCGTCGAATCCAGCAGCAGCTACAACACATCAGATAGTGGGCCGTCCGGATCGTCGCCTTCCGGCGGCGGTGGCGGCACGATCGATGTGGACAGCGCGCTATCAACGACCAGCACAAATCCCGTGCAGAACAAGGTCATTACATCTGCACTGGCGGGAAAGGCCGGCACAGCAGCAGCCACACAGTCAGCGGCTGGCCTGATGTCTGCTGCGGACAAGACCAAGCTGGACGGCCTGACTGCTATGACAGCCGACGAGATGCAGGCCGTCTGGGACGATAACGGATAAAAGGAGTGGTGATATGAGTGATCGGAAGTATGTTGGGGCGACCGCGGCCGCGAAACTTGTTGCGCTGGTAAAGACGGCGCTCGCCAGCAAGGCAGACAAGACGAACGCAACGACGAGTGTGGCAGGTCTAATGTCGGCGGCTGACAAAGCCAAACTCGACGGCATCGCGGAGGGCGCGACGAAGATCACAGTGGACAGCGAGCTGTCTTCGGGCGGCACAAATCCGGTAATGAATGGAGCCATTACCGTTGCACTGTCCGGTAAAGCGGATAAAACGGATTTGGACCGGAAGCTGGACAAAGCTGGCGGCACGATCACCGGAAATCTGACAGTGAACGGGGACTTTGAACCTGTCAAGGGGCTTACGACGAGCGGGGGAGTCTATGCCCAGACCGTGAGTACGCCGGTCCTTGACTTGCACGACAACGGGACCGCAGGAGCAAACGCCAGCATCAACGTATCTGGTGTGGGTGCCGTGGAGGTGACTGTGCCGGACGGCGATAAGCGGGCTAAGGCGCGCTTGAAGATTGGCACGCCGACCGAAGATGATGATGCGGCTACAAAAGCGTATGTGGATAACAAGGCGATGGCCGGTGGTGGCGTGATAGTGGACACCGAGCTGTCGGACGCATCTACCAACCCCGTGCAGAACAAGGTGATTAAATCTGCGCTCAATGGCAAGCTGGACAAGTCCGGTGGCACGATGACCGGAAACCTGATAGGGCAGTACATTACCGGTACGTGGTTGCAGACGACAGCCGCAAGCGATCTCGGACGAACACCGAGCAAAATTGCCGTGCTCGACGACAGCGGTTGGGTGTACCATCGCACCCCGGCCGAGCTGCTTGCGGATATTGGAGCGGCGACTGTGAGCGTGATGCTGGACAAGGCATACCCGGTCGGGTCGATCTACATGAGCGTAAACAGCACAAACCCGCATAGCTTGTTCGGCGGCACGTGGGTGCAGATCAAGGACAGGTTCCTGCTGGCCGCTGGCGCGGCCTACAAAGCGGGAGCGACCGGCGGCGAGGCCACGCACACACTGACAGTGGATGAGATACCGAACCATCAGCACGCCCTGTGGTATCCAAACGAGGGCGGCGAGCAGAGCGCGGCAATCGGCTACCCGGAGGCCGGAAGTAAGAACACTTGGTATGCCGAGGCAAGCAGAACAGGAGGCGCTGGCGGCGGCGCAGCCCACAACAATATGCCGCCGTACTTGTCTGTGTACGTGTGGAAGCGGACGGCATGACTTGAAGGGAGGGCCATCATATGACTATCACAATTGCAGATGGACGCGGGGCGCTGTGGCAGTGGGACACCGGGCGGCGGGTCAAGATCACCGATGGTAACGGCGTCAAACAGGTCCACTATCAAAATAAGTGCTTTGGCCGCAGCGTGGACGTTGATGTTGGGGACGACGGCACGGCCATCATCCCGGACGAGATGCTGCGGGACTGGCACCCGCTGACGGCCTACGCCTACGTAACCGACGACGCGGGCGGCTATACCAAGGTGCAGGTGGATTTTGCGGTCCATAAGCGCGCCCGGCCGTCGGACTACGTCTACACCCCGACAGAGCACGCTGGCTTCGACCGTCTGCGCGCCGAAATTGGCGACCTGTCCGCCCTGCAAACTGACGCAAAAGATAATCTTGTGGCTGCTATCAATGAAGCGGCTGCATCTGGCGGTGCAGACTGGGCACAAAATGACCCGACAGCGAAGGATTACGTGAAGAATCGAACGCATTGGGTAGAGACGCAATATGAGAAAAAATACGCGAATAATGACGCGCCATTCACCGACAGCGGATATGGTTCCATCCGGTTTGACCCGGACAGTGTTGCATGGGATCTTGTTGCTGGAGACAACTATAGTGTGGTGTTTGATGGCATCGAATACCGGTGTGTATGTAATAGTGCGTCACGTTACGGGCGTACTTGGCTTTGGGCAGGGAATGCGGCTTTAGGCGCACCTTATAATGAATTTGGGTCAAACAGTGGCGAGCCGTTTTTGATTACAGATTCGGGGATTCTCGCCAAATCTGCTGGTAATCATGCTATCCAGATATCCCGCGTCGACGTGGATATCCATCGACTTTCTGCGGAATTTATGGATCTGGATGCGGTATATACCAAGCTGAGCAACTTACAGAAAAATATCAATGTATTATTTAGTGACGTTATTGAAGCGAGGGACGGAACTAAGCTCATATACAAAGCAATCCTCATACCGGATATTGCCGTTGGAACAACATACAGCGTTAATGTGGAAAGAGTATCAAGCCTCTCGCAGACAGAGCCTGTGGAGGGGCGAGCATATATCGAAGCCGGAGGGTACGCTAAAGCACATCTCCAAACCGTATATCTCAATCCCACGTCACTCAGCAGCGTATATACGGGGGTGTTTTGTGCGCTCGACGAAAGTCAGTCGAGCGTTGAGCGGGTGTATAGCGTATACGTTAATCTTAGCGGAACAGCTATCGCGAAATTTACGCGAATTGCATAAATGCCCATGCTCGACAGCACCAAGAAGTTTAAGATCATTGCTAATGATAGTGGTGCGCTGTCAGCCGTTGAGGTAACTGAATAAGGAGGGCACAAATGGAAATTGTACAAGCATACGCTACAAAAAATCGATGTTATCAGGTGGCGACACCGCTGACACCGCAGGGCATTATGCTGCACAGCGTGGGATGCGCGCAGCCGTCTGCGGCGGTATTTGCGCGCAGCTTTAACCAGTATCAGCCGGGCGGTGCGTCCGTCTGCGTGCACGCCGTCGCGCAGGCGGACGGCACGGTGTATCAGCTCTTGCCGTGGGAGATGCGCGGCTGGCACTGCGGCGGAAGCGCCAACAGCACGCACATCGGTGTGGAGATGACCGAGCCGAGCGCAGGCATGACTTACGCGGAGGCGGCAGAACTGATCGCGGGCACGTACCGCACGGCCGTGGCACTGTTCGCCGCGCTGTGCAAAAAGTACGGCCTTGATCCGGCGCAGGACGGCGTAATCATCGGGCACGCCGAGGGACACCGGCGCGGCGTGGCAAGCAACCACGCAGACCCGGAGCTGCTGTGGCGCACATATGATATGGGCTACACGATGGACGGCTTTCGGGCAGATGTCGCGGCCAAGATGGCCGCGGGAAATACAGACGAGGAGGACGACGACATGGTAAGATACGACAGCATTGACGATGTGCCCGGCTGGGCGCAGGACACAGTGCGCGCGCTGATGGACGCGGGCGCGCTGCAGGGTGACGATCAGGGGCGGCTGGACCTGTCGCTGGATATGATTCGCGGCATGGTGATCGGCAAGCGGTACGCGGACGCGCGCAGCCCCAGATACGCCACGATCGACGACGTGCCCGCGTGGGCGCAGGACACGGTGCAAAAGCTTGTCGATGACGGTGTGCTTGCTGGCGTGGGCGATGGCAAGCTGGATCTGTCGCTGGATATGCTGCGCACGCTGGTGATTGCGGCGAACATGGATAAATAAAATAAAAACGGAGGAATACATATGACTGCACCGAGTAAAGCAATGGAACTGAAAGCGGCTATCTCGGCCGTACTGGCCGGCATGACGGCTTTCTGGGGGTGGACAGGCTGGCTCGTGGTGATCTGGCTGGCCGCGATGATCCTGGACTACGCCACCGGCTCATGGGCCGCGCTGTCGACGGGCACGTGGGATAGCGCGGTGGCGCGTGCTGGCCTGTGGCACAAGCTGGGCAGTATCGTGGCCATGCTGGTGGCGCTGCTGCTGGACGTGGCCCTGTCCGCAATCATCAATTACGGCGACCTTGGCTTCGACCTGCCGTTCACATATAAGACGGCGTTTCTCCCGCTGGTCGCTATCTGGTACATCGTGACGGAGCTGGGCAGCATCATCGAGAACGCTGCGCACCTCGGCGCGCCGGTGCCGAAGTTCCTGACCGACTGCCTCGCAAAGCTCAAGGACAAGGCTGACGCGGATAAATAATTAGGGTTAAGCAATTCCCGGAGGGCTTCGGCCTTCCGGGAATTTTTTTATATGTATATGAAACAAACTCGCTCATTATACTCGTAACAAATAATGGATTCAATACAAAAAGGCTATTTAAATCGAGTTCTACGGTTTATATATTTTTTAAACATGAATTTTGTGGAAAATGTATGTTTACAAATCAATAAAGGTACGTTATCTTCTGAGTCGTGAGGTATTCAGGAATAGAATCTTACGAGGAGGGGCGTGTACAATGAGATACGATGCATGGATTAGATACAGTCTGGGCAAGGAAGTGCTGTTGGCATTCACTTTGACACTGGCGGTGGTTTTCGACTACTTGACTGGTAGCGTTGCTGCTTTGCGTACTGGGGCGTGGAGTAGCCGTGCCGCTTGTGATGGCCTGTGGCGCAAGGCCGGGATTATGGCGGGTGTGCTGCTAGCTGCTCTCATGGACTTTGCCTTGCGCGCGCTGACGATTGGCGTGCCAGTTTTGAATATTGCTTATGACGCGCTCCTGTGCCCACTTGTTATGATATGGTATTTGCTCGCCGAATTAGGCAGCATTATCAAAAACATTGGGGCGCTGGGGGCGCCGATACCGGAATTTCTCACACGAGTGATAGCCAGAGTAATCGCCGTTTTGCGTGCAATTTTTTGGGGCCATAAATGACGTACTGTGGCAGCATGGGGATAATACGTCGCATTGTCGGCCATGATAAAGAACAGCCCTACGGATATTCCGTGGGGCTGCTTTTTAGTCCTGAATTCTGACAACACTTTTGACAACAGTTTGCGTCTCAAAACGTTCCGGAGCGCACCGAAAGAAAATTGAAGAAACCATTGAAAAATCAAGGTTTTCTTGAAAATTCAATGGTTTCCTTTTGGTGCTCCAGCGGGGATTCGAACCCCGGACACCCTGCTTAAAAGGCAGGTGCTCTGCCTACTGAGCTACTGGGGCATATCGGTGTGAAAAGTTATCCGCTATCCAAAACATCAGACGCACCCAACAAATACTCAGACGCGAATCCGACGAGAGATTCGCACCCAACAGATACTCAGACGCGAATCCAGCGAAGCGATTCGCGGCTGAAGAAGGAGGATGTTTTCAGAGGTGCAGGCTTTCCGCTTGCGGGAAGCCGAAACCGGCAGAAAATATCTGACGTGGCTGGGATGGCGGGATTCGAACCCACGATATCAGAGTCAAAGTCTGGTGTGTTACCATTACACTACATCCCAATATCGGGGCAAAAATCATCGGGGATCGGGATCACTCCCAATCCCCGATTTCGTGGGGTGGGTAAAGGGGTTCGAACCCTCGACACCCGGAACCACAATCCGGTGCTCTCCCGACTGAGCTATACCCACCATAGGTCTGAAATGGTACGCCAAGAGGGATTCGAACCCCCGGCCTACTGCTTAGAAGGCAGTTGCTCTATCCAACTGAGCTACTGGCGCAAATTGAATGGAGCAGGTGACGGGAATCGAACCCGCATCCCCAGCTTGGAAGGCTGGTGCCCTAGCCATTGTGCTACACCTGCATGCGCCCTCCGCAAAAATCGTCAGCTCTGTTATAATAGCATCAGTGTCCCGTTTTGTCAACGTTTTTTCAGAATTTTTCTGCACTTTTTTACGTTATCTGAGTAGAGCGCGCAAAAGCCTTGCACCGTCAGCACTTTCCGGCCGCGCGAACGCGCCGCACAGCCGCTCAGGATGCCACTGCACGGCAAAGACGGGGAGCGTCCTGTGGCCGACGGCCTCGACCGTGCCGTCCTCCGCGCAGGCGAAGACCTGAAGCCCCGTCCCCAGCCGCCAGACGGCCTGATGGTGTGCACTGTTGACCGTGCAGCGCGTGCCGTACAGCTCGCGCAGAAGGCCCGGCGCGGTGTTGATGGCATGCAGCCGGTCAACGCCGTCAATTTGACTGTGGCCCTCGATGTGCTGACGCAGCGTGCCGCCAAAATAGACGTTGAGGACTTGCAGCCCGCGGCAGATGCCGATGACTATCTTTCCCGCGCACAGGAAGTTGTCAATCAGCGTGAGCTCACGCGCGTCGCGTGCTTCGTCGAGATCTTCCGAGCCGTTCAGTGCTTGACCGTAAAAGCGCGGGTGCATGTCGCCCCCGCCGGGCAGCAGCAAAACGTCCGCGTTCTCCGGCGTTTCGGCGAGCGGCGCACCGACCAGCGCGAGCGCATTTTCGTAATTTTTCAGGCGTACCGATAAATAGACAGTCTTCATACGCACAGAATATGCCCCGAATGCGAAAAAAGACCTTGCAAGACGCAAAAAGTTATGGCATAATAGTTTGGCTGATAACAGCGAACTGAATATGCAGCGGTATCGAAGTGGTCATAACGGGGCTGACTCGAAATCTACTCCCGTTAGAGCCACCAAAAAATCTCCAATCCCTTGTGTTTCAAGCACTCACCGGGTTTTATTGAAGTTCATATTTTTGCTTGTTCTATCCTGTTTTTCTATCCTATTCCTGACCTTGTTTTTTCAAGGATTTAGGATAGAATAGGGATCGACATATTTGGAGGGCTATCGAAGAGGTCATAACGAGAACGACTCGAAATCGTTTGGCCGGTGTTGAGCCGACCCGTGGGTTCGAATCCCACGCCCTCCGCCATAGAAGCTATCAACCTCGGTTGGTAGCTTCTTTTTTATACCCCGAGTTGGAAATTGCTTTCCATTGCGCTTGCAGATGTGAGCTTTGATGAGTAATCAAGGTGCGCGTAGATATTTGCTGTGGTTGAAAAATCGCTATGTCCTAACCATTCTTGAATATGTTTCATGGGGACACCGCTGGCCAGCAGGAGGCTCGCACAGCTATGCCTGAGATCATGAAAGCGGATTTTGCGGAAACCGTTCCGTTCCAACAGCCTTGGAAACTGCGATGTGATATAGTTCGGCTTGAACCGATCCCCAATATCATCTACGCAAATATATTCAAGGAATTCTCTGTTATAGGAGCGTCCACATAACTTTTGATTTCTTCCCTGTTGAGCCTTTACCGCAAGCAGCTTTTCATGAAAGTACGGTACAAGCGGGAGCGTTCTACGGCTGGACTTTGTTTTTGTCGTATCCTTTGCAACGATTACACATTTACCATCCAAATTGCAAGAAGTTACGGTATGGCTGATTGTAATGGTGTTTTGCTCAAAATCAATGGCGCTCCATTTTAAGCCAACGATTTCACTTCGACGCAAGCCATAAAATGCACCGAGAAGAACCGGCAATTCCAATTTTGTGCCTGCAACGGCTTCAAAGAGTTTGTTCAACTCATCCCTATCGTAAAAGTTGCCGTAAAATTTGTCCTGCTTTGGCCGCTCAACCTTGTCAGCGGGATTGCTCGGAATCATATCGTTCTTGACGGCGTATTTGAGTGCCTTATGGATATTTGCGTGATAATGAATCACAGACGACGCCTTTACCCGCTGTAATTGCTCCTGATAAAACATTTGAATGTCATGTGCCTGCAAATCCCGTAAGAGTATTTTCTTCTTTCGGAAGTATGGTGCAATAATTGACTTCACAGCATTTACATACGAAGAATAAGTCGGTATGCTGACGGTTGATTTTACAATCTCAAGCCATTGTTCCATGAAGTCTGCAAATAGCACATCGTCACCAGCTTTGGCATTGGCATATTTTCTCCGTTCTTCCATGAGCATCTGTTCTGCGCGTTTTTTATTGCCCTTGATCGTTAAGCCTGTCGAGATCCATTTGGGCTTTCTTCTTCCTGCTGAATCTGTCAGGTTTAGAATGATGTAATAATAGCCATTTTTCTCATGCAGATGGCCCGCTACCATGTTAATCCTCCTTTCACACAAATCGGAGGCCATAGGATTTCTGCTGTCGGCCTCCTTATAGTATCACCTGTCACCCAGCAATGCAAAAAACACAGCCTTAGATAAGAAAGGCCCGTTTCATTCCGGTCGGATTACTTGCAGATATTCCAACAAATTGATTTTCGGAATGCGATATGCGCGGCCTATTTTCAAGAAACGAATCTGGCCAGTCTGTAATAGCTTGTATCCAGTCTTTTTGCCAATTGACAAAGCCCTGCACATCTCATCAATAGACATTACATCAGGGTAATCATTTAGCATAAAACGAATTGCATTTTTTCGCATGACTACCTCCTATAATTACTTTTGATTTAATGAAAGCGACAAAACCGGATGGCCGCTGGCAGCAGCCCACGGGAATCTCACCCCGGCCCATGCTGATGGGTGCGCCGCGCAATGCTTTG
>ERZ825384.233-NODE-233-length-73621-cov-8.436329_pt1 | contig 73621 bp, 62 predicted proteins | sample MGYA00519931_ERZ825384 | MGnify/ENA primary metagenome ERZ825384 (study PRJEB31778, sample SAMEA3449200) | human gut metagenome | biome: human gut; feature: human-associated habitat; material: faeces | place: United Kingdom | collected 2010/2012 ...
GCCCGCTGAGCTGGGCCTATGCCGGAATCTCTCCCACAGAAACCACCGAAGAGCCTTTTTTTCGAAGTGTTTCTTCCAACGCGCCATGGGTTGGCACTATTCATTTTCTGACATATGGTCATTTACCCGAATGGCTTGATTGTTCAAATCCAAAAATCAATGTTGTAAAGCATAGTGATTTTATCCCCAATGAGAATCTCCCAACTTTCAATTCCAATGTTATCGAATTGAATGCCTACAAAATTGAGGGGCTTTCTGAGCACTTTGTTCTATTCAATGATGATTTGTTGATTCTTGATAAGACCACAGAAGACGATTTCTTTCATAAAGGACTACCAAGAATTACAGCAGTTCTAAATGCAGCAAGTCTTGCACGAGGTGACAATTTCTACGTCCCCTTTAACTGCGCTAGCGTTTTAAGCTCACATTTTAAACCACTTGCGTGTGTAAGCAGACATCCACTAAAGTGGTTCAGCCCAGGCTATGGCATCATGTGCTTGAGAACGCTCGTTTTATTGATATATCCTACATTCAAAGGTTTTTATGAACCCCATCTCTGCAATTCATTTTTAAAGTCTACCTTCGAAGAAATTTGGGAGGTAGAAAGGCAAGAGCTTGAGGCGACTTCTTCTCATCGTTTTAGAGAGGCAACCGACGTATCTAACTGGCTCATGAAAGATTGGCAGTGCGCAAAAGGAGATTTTTATCCACGTCCAGTTTCTTTCGGACGGTCCTTTTCATTTGGTGCTAATTTCGATTCAACCCTGGAAGAGGCTGAATCGTATCTTCGCGGGCGCAAGGGAAAGGTCGTCTGCCTCAATGACGGCGACCTCACGCCGGAGCAGTACGAGACTGCACGGACGAGGATTCTCGCCTGCCTTGACGAACTTTTCCCCGACAAATGTGAATTCGAGCTTTAGGGGCAAACGATGCACGTAATCAAAGAGGCTGCCAAGACCCTTGTCGCAAAGCTTGGCTTCCAAACGAATAGGCGTATCGTCGTCTTCGAGTCCGACGATTGGGGTGCCGTGAGGGTCCCGGATTCTGATTCACTTGCGGCATTTGAGAATCGCTTCCCCTCTTTCAGGCTCGATCACTACCAATCTTTTGACGGCTTGGAGAAGAAGGCCGACGTAAGCGCCCTCTCTTCATTGCTGCGCGAGAATGCGGTGCGATTTCGGGCTTCCGCGCCAGTGTTCACACTGAACTTTGCAACCGCCAACCCAGATTTCAATCGATGCGTTCCTGGCAACGTTGATGTAGCGCACTTTGGATTCGAGCCCATCGATAAAACCTACCGAATCTATGACGGAGACGAGGGAGTACTTGATTTCGTTCGGCTGGGCTGCGGTGAAACAGCACTGCATCCTCAGCTCCACGGACGAGAGCATCTCAACGCTACGGCATGGCTCGCCGATGCGGCCACCGACCCTGTTGTGGAATATGCCCGCGGCTTGAGAATGGTGGGGCTGGACGACGCCCTCTACAATGGGATTGACGCACTCAACATCGGAAACACTCTGATCGACGTGAGCGGATACCTTGAAGACGCGGTCGCGATTTTCAAACGCCTTTTTGGCTTCACTCCTAGGAGCTTCATCCCGCCATGCTACGTTGCCAATAAGGAATGTGAGCGCATCGCCGCTGGGCTGGGCATCGAGACGATCCAATCGTCGCCGAAGAGGAATGTCCCGAAAGGGAACGACTCGTATTTGAGGAAGATTAACGTTTTCGGACACTCCAACGTGCCTGGGCAGTGCCGCTTAATCCGCAATGTGCAGTTCGAGCCCTCGCGTTCTATGTTTCAAGGCAAGAGCGTCGACGAGTGCATCGACGCTGCTTTCGCCGAAATCGAGACGGCTTTCAGGCGTAGGCAGCCGGCGGTGGTGTGCACCCATCGCGTCAACTACACTTCACGCGTGGATGAGAGACATCGTGCATTCTCGCTCGAGGCCCTCGACGGGCTTCTGCAGGAGTTGGCGAGGCGGTACCCGGACTGCGAGTTCATGACGTCCGACGAATTGGGACGGGCGATTCTTTCTGGAGGTGTTATAGATCGATGACTTGTGAAAGACACATCGACTTCCCCAAGGGTTGGCGTATTCTGGTCGTAGGCGGCGACCACCACAACACCCTGGCGAGCCTGAGGAGCCTCGGAAGAGACGGGGTCCCGTTCGACTTGCTTCTTCATTCGGGTATGAAAAGCGCCGACAGTCTCATAGTACCGTCCTCTAAGTATTGTCCCAAGAACTTCGAGCTTGTCGATAACAACGTAGAGGCCATCTCCGAAGGTTATCGGTCCTGGCTTACGGACAAAGATCCAAGATTGTGCATCGTTCTCGCCAGCTCGGACCTTTCCGCCTACGTCGCCGACCGCGAGCTTGCCCCGAAAGGCATCGTCACGTATTCGTTTTCAGGCGAGCCCGGCAGGGTTGCGGGATTGATGGACAAGTACGAGCAGTATGTTTGGGCGCAAGCGCACGGCGTGCCCATGGCGCGTTCGGTCATCGTAACGAGTCGTGATCACGCGGCGGCCGGGCTCACCTTTCCCCTCATATTGAAGCCGCTCGTGAGCGCGTTCGGCGAGAAGACCGACATCGCGATTGTGGACTCCCCGGATTCCTACGCCGCTGCCATCGCCCGCCTATTCGCGGACGGCTACGAGCGACTCTTGGTCCAGGAGGTCGTGGATTTCGACTACGAGGCCGTGGCCTCGGGGTGCATCTTCCTTTCGAATGGAAAGGAATCGCATATTACGCTGCGAAAAGAGCTCACGTTCCCAAGGAAGGCCGGCAACGTCGCCATCGGGCGTTCCGAGGCGGCTCCCGAGATGGAAAAGCTCCTCGAAAAAGTAATCGGCGAGCTCTCGAGCGAGGGCTTCAGGGGCATGTTCGACATCGAGGTCTTCGCCACCAGGGATGGGGCGGTCCTAAACGAGATTAACTTCAGGCAGAGTGGAAACATGTTCGCCTGTCTCGACGGCGGTATGTCGCTGCCGCTTCTTTGGACCCTCGACGCGGCGGGGGAGGTTATTTGCCCTCCCGAGCCATTCGGTGGACGGTTGAGGATTGTCGCCGAGCCACAGCTCGTCTCGGGAGTTACCCACGGGCAGATAGGCGTCGGCGCAGCGATTGCTGCCATGGCGGGGGCAGATAGCTTCGCCTTGCGCGCGAAAGACGACAAGGCGCCGTCTCGGAGGTTTTTCCTCGGCGGCTTCGCGGCCAAGCTCTCCAAGGCGCTACGCAAGAAGGGACGTTGATGGGCGGTAGGTTGAAATTGCTGCTGGATCGGCTCAACGGCAACGAGTTTTGGCTGAAACTCGCCAAGAACGTCTCCACGATTGTGGTGGGGCAGGGGGGCGCCTCTGCGCTTAACATGGTTACGACGTTCTTGTCCGCCGGGTTCCTTGGGGCCGCAGGCTACGGGTCGTTGATGATCGGCCAGACGTTCATGCAGGCCGTAGACGCGTTCCTCAACTTCCAGTCTTGGCAGGGAGTGATTCGTTATGGGTCGATTTGCCAGGAGCGAAGGGACGACGCCGGACTCGCCGCGACTATAAAGGCTGGTTTCTTCGTAGACATCGCCTCCGCCCTCATGGGTTGCGCGGTCGCTTTCGCGATTGTTCCGCTCGTCTCGAGCTTGCTCGGATGGGATGACGTCTCCACGCTCGCCGCGACGATATTCTGCTTCGAGATTGCTGTGCATGTCGAGGGCACGCCGACCGGAGTGCTGAGGCTTTTTGATAAGTTCAAATATGTCGCCATCCATGCGGTCGCCGTGTCGGCGCTGAAGCTCGTCCTCGTCGCGGCAGTGTTCTACGCTGTTGGCCCGAACGTCGCTGCAATTGCGTTTGCCTACTGCGCGGCGGACGTCCTAAAGAGCGTGTCGTTGTTCGCTATCGCACTCTTCGTTGTCGGTAAGCGCGTCGGTCTGAAGGGCGTGGCTGCTGCCAGGAGGCGCGACCTCCCTAGGGGCTTCTTCTCTTTCACGATGTGGTCGAACCTGGCCGCGACCGCCGACGCGCCAATCCAGTACTTCGACGTATTCTTCCTATCCATGCTTTCCAGCGAGGTCGTTGGTGTGTTCAAGTTCTTCAAGCAGCTGCTCTCGGCTTTCACCTTACTCTCGACGCCGGTGCAGCAGGCGATTATGCCTCAACTCGCGGAGCTGATGGCCAAGGGGCAGGACGACCAAGCTTTTGCCGTTGTGAAAAAAATCGAGCGCATGGTCTTCAAGGTCGTCGCACCATGCGCGGCCTTGGCAATCATCGCGGTTCCGCCCGCTCTCTCGTTTTTCATGGATCCAGTCTACGGGGGCTACTGGCACTTGTTCGCCACCCTTGCAGCGCTGACTGTCGTTAGCATCACCTTCTCGGCGCTACACCCATGCTTTACAGCCTACGGGCTGTCGAAACAGTCTGCGGGGATAACGCTTCTGGCCAACGTAATCTACCTCATCGCCTGCTACCTTCTTCTGGGTGTTATCGACATTATGGCGATTCCGCTGGCCATGGGCGTCCAGTATGCATTGACGATCGGCCTTAAATCCTTGTTTATCAAGAAGGTCGTTCTTGCCTAGGCCTGTGGCCCGTTGATGAAAGACGTAATTCTCCTTGAAGGCTCGGCGCAGCTCATATGCGCCGAGCCTTTTCTAATGGCTTTCGAGCACCCACTTCTGTGCCGTGGTGCCGTTTGACCGGTACAGCTGGACGTTGGTCCCGGGGGCGGACTTGCCGCCCGCGGCGTCGAGCACGCACGAGGGGTTCTTCGCCGAGGCGATCGTCACGGTCCCGTCCGCGTTGTCGGCGATTGCCCAGCGCTGGGCGCCCGTCCCGTTGCGCGTGAATTGCTGGACGTTGCCGCCGGGCCGGGCCGAGCCGCCTTGGACGTCGAGCGCCAGCCCCGATTTCGCGTTGGTTATCTCGTAAGCACCGGCATGCGCGTCGTATCGGAAGCGGAGTACCTGGGCCGAGGTTCCGTTTGCCGTCCAGAGCTGCACGTTTGCGCCGGGGTCGAGCGAGCCCGACGCTACATCGAGCGAGGCATCGCCGGACAAGGCGCTTTTAACGGTGAAGTAGCCGTCGAATTCGGTTGGTTTCGGGTCGGGTTTTGCCTCAGGATAGTTAGCCTCGAAGTTGAACTTCGACAACCACCGGTAGCTCGAGACATTTGTAACGTTAGATATGGCCGTGAGTGCGACTCTGCCGTTGGCTGTGCGCCATTCCCGTTGGTTCATCGCGTACGCCACGAGCGCGTTTTGTATCCCCGAGATGCTAGGTGGGAAGCTGCCGTTGTCGGCATTGATGGAAAAACAGGTCTCCTCTGCATCCAAGTGTTGCTGGATGCGCTCGGCGTAGGTGGAAGCCCACTCGTCGGCCTTGCGGTTTTGGATGAAGTAATTGTCTTTGAGGCTCGTTGAGCGGGTAGCGTAATCGTCGGTGGAGTAGATTTTTCGTGTCCCGGATGCGCAATTGCCATGAGCTCGTCAGTGAGGCAGAAGTACAGATGACACTGATCTAAATCACCGTAGAAGTTATCAGACGTATCATCCCAGGTACAGTCGACCTGATACCATTCGTCATCGAACTTAACTGCATTCCACGTATGCCCATCATAGGTATCGCGGGTTTCGGCGTTTTCTATACCTGCGGTGGAAAGTAGTTTCGCATACGCTGATTCATAGGCCTGACACGTCCCAAGCCCCCTCGTAAGAGCGCTTTCCGCCGAGGACCACTTGAGCGAATCGTCGTATTCAAGTTGATCGAGAAGCCAGTCATGAAGGTAGAGGGCTATTTCGTATTCAGTACCATCTGTCTCTAGCTTGGCTTGTGACACTGCTTTATTGACAATGCTCGCAACGCTGGGATATGCATCATCTGCAACCTGGATATACGTGTTGGTGCGCAAGTAGTAAACGCCCGACGCCTTGTCCATGAGGTAAAAGCGGAAGTTATATGATCCGGTAGCCGTCGTTGTGAACGTAAAGTCGTGGCTAGCGCACGCGTCGGTGTACTTTGTCCACTCTCCGCGGCTTGGGTCGGCGACCGACTCGTAGACGTACTCATTGGGGTTGGAGTACGAGGGCGCATCCATGCGGAAAAGATAACTGCCACTGCCGCCTGTTGCGTTCACGTGGAAGGTCGTTAGCTGTCCAAGTACTGGATCGTTCCATTCGACGGTGAGGGTGACACTGCCGCTATTGGCGCTATCGCTGTGCTGATATCCACTTACTGCGGCCTTTATGGCTTGTTCCGAATTAGGAGACATGTCGGAAGCTAGGGAAACCTGAGGTTCCGCCTGATGTGAAATTGGATTCGTGAGATCGGAATCATTTTTGATGGACTCATTGCCGATCTCTCTTGTATCGATGTCGCCTGTCATGCTACCGCTCGAATTGTCCGCTGCGCCAGTCTCAGACTGCTCCAAGGTGTTTTCTTGAAGCCGTTCTTCTTCCGCTAAAACCCTTACAGGTATTGCTGCGCTAAGCATGGATACGCAAAGAACTGCGCAGAGCGATCGGTAAAAGACTCGTTTCATAGCGGTGCCTCTCGACAAGGTGGGTGCCAAGGCCCGGAGGCGGCGCCAGGCCAACACTCCGTGTATATGTAAGTGGGGTTATTTTACGGTAACGTCAGTCAACAACTGCGAACTTTTTGGATAAAGTTGGGGAGGGGAGAGGGGTGCTTGGGACAGTTTGGCACAGATTGATTTTTCATAATCATGTCTATAAATTTTGATAAACAGTGATATGGACTCATTGTTATAGCTAGGAGCTAAACATGGAGGCACCCGCCGTTCTCTATCATTATGCAAGCCTAGATACGCTGGCCTTGATTCTGCATAATCGGACTATCAGGTTCAGCCGGTTAGATAAGGTTGATGACCCACAAGAACAGCGTTCAGCAGACTCTCAAAATCTTGGAAAAATGAAGCTCGTCAGTTGTTGGACCTCTTCTGATGAGGAGAGCATCCCCATGTGGCGCGAGTATGCTGGAGCTGAATGTGGAGTAAGAATCCAAATGAAGAGTCATCCGTTTAAGCGGTACTCTGTGTCTACCGAAAGCCTAAGTAAGCTATCTAGTGACGCAGTTTTGAATACTCCTAGTGGCAAGTTTGATGGACTTCAATTGCCGCTCGAAGACTTTTGGGATAAAAAATATCATTTTAAAGAAATGGCCCGAAGCGTTGAGATGCTTCATGAAGTCCAGTATACGAACGATAAGTCGCTTCTATTTCCAGAAGTGATACGAAGTTGCGGGAACGGTTGGATCGAGGCTGATTTAAGTGCGCTTGGGATCCACAAGGCTACCGCCTGGTCATACCAGAAAGAATGGCGCTATGTTTTGACGGGAGTTCCTGTGGGCATCGCCTCCATTATCAAGGGTGACGCTGAAGCAGTTAAGAAAGCTGCTGAAGTCATACTTGATAGATGCGATCCCGGAATTCCTTCCTTTTACGATTTGGCTATCTCAGACGAAGCATTTTCCTCGATGAAGATCGTCGCCTCCCCAAAGATGACTCCAGGCAACCGAGTGATTTTGGACGCGTTGGTGCAGAAATACGCACCCGGTATTGAGGTTGCAAAGAGCACGATTGAGCTTTCTTAAATAGACGGTAACGTGAAGCCGGAAGTCACCATGTGTTGCCCCTGCGACTTCATAGTGGGGAAGATGATGCTCTTCTATTCCAAAGTTCAAAAGGTCAGATCGTACCCTCAGATTGCTCTAGAAGTACTTAGTAATAGTGATTATCGGCAATATGGGAGGGGCCTATGAGCAGCTGCTGATGCATCCCATCGTATTAAAACCAATTTGTTACTTCTTGGGGTACAAAAATGAGCAGGCTACATGAGGAAAAATGGCAAACTAGATGAATGCGAAAAGGCTAAGATGGAATCAGCATTTAATTTCGTCTGTGGAAGAGTTCGCTTGCTAAAACAAATTATTCATATAGTTACATGGTCGCTCGTAAAAAAGTCTTTTAAATGGTCGTTTGCAATCATTGGTGCAATTTCGACGATTATGGGAGTTGCGGGCGTGTCTCTCATCGACCTGCTTCCGAAAGATTCGGGATGCCCGTTTAGGCTCTTTGTGCTCGTCATCCTATTTGTCTTACTGGCCTTCTTCGCAGCGATTGTCACATACCATCACAATAAAGACGGAGTCCATTTGGTTATTAACGGAATGGACGTAGACATTGTGGTCGACGACCTTTTTTGTACTGAGGGCGTTAAGGTCATTCCGTTCAATGAATATTTCGACATTAAGGTTGACGACAGGGTAATTTCAAAAAATTCCCTTAACGGCATTTTTATTGAGAAGTATGCCGACCGGAACGCTCTCAAGCAGGCTGTCGAAGAAAGGCAACCGAGTTTGCTGAAACCCTATAAGGCTGGGGATGGCCGAATTTGCTATCCTCTCGGCACTATTAAGGATTGCGACGGATTCGCCATGCTCGCCTTCACCCATATGGATGAAGTGAATCGTGCTTATCTTCGTCGTGGTCAGTATGAGGAAAGCTTGCTCAATATGTGGGACGAGCTCGATCGGATGTATGCAGGCAGGCGAATCGTACTTCCGTTGTTGGGGTCTGGAATAACAAGGTTCGAAAACGGAAAACCCTCAGAGGATGATCTTCTTCGTTGCATGCTTTGCACCCTGAGGGCTTCGAAGCATCATTTTAAGGAAGGCGTTGTTGTCGTGTTAACGAAGAAGACCGCTGCACGCATGAGGTTATTCGAGGTTAACGGTTATGCAGAGGCCTGGAACAATAGGATTGGAGAGAAAGATGGTTTATAGGACAAGAACCTACATCGCCGCAGACTGGGACGGTGATCGAGATGTGGTCGAGCAGCTGCATAAATGGAACGACAGTAATTATTGGGGGCTTTCGTTCCCGGACGCTCACGACCTACAGCAGTCGCGCGACTCCAGTTTGCCATGCAGCATAAAGAGCTCTCTGAAAAAGAGAATGGACGGATCCAAACGATTTGTACTTATCGTTGGGGATGCGACCGACACAGTAACTAAAGGAAGCTGCCAGTACTGTGGGAGCTATGATTCGGGAACTTCGAGCTGCGATCGCTTGCATAGCATCGACTATCGTAGCTACATTAAGTACGAATGCGATAAAGCCGTTGAGGCCGGCATTGACATTGTTGTTCTGTACAACTCCGCGCGCGTCACTAGGTCGAAATGCCCTTTAAAAGTTAGATTCGAAGGAAATCATGTTCCTATGAAATGCTGGAAAGATGGTGTACTCAAATGGGATTACGACGCTGTCAAAAAAGCACTCCAGTAAAGACTTTCCACGTGCAGTGCTGAATGATGGGGCAAGAGGCCTTACCGGAAAGTCTGTTTAAATCCATCCAAATTGTCATGAAACACGCGAAAAAAGGGCGTGCTCTTGGTGGCCTACGCGATTATGTTAGGCATAATCTCCTTTCACCGACTGACAAAACGATTTACGCCTAATTATTGGCGCTGCTCAGGGACATTTTCTTTGTTTACGGCTTGATCTCGCTAAACTAATAGCTGCTGCTACCAGGGCATTTTCTGGTGCACATTCTATTGGCTCCTGCGAAGATCGGAGCGGGTATGTTTGCTGCCGAGTCCTACACCAGCCGTCATTACATTGCGTTTGTTGCCGTGGCCTGCCTATGCGTTTTGCTAGGCGGGCCTTCTTATGCCGCGGGCGCGGAGAGCCTCATCATCGCGGGCGCGACGTACTACGAGCCGGGCGTGTCGGGCCCCGGCTGGGCCTGGACCGATGCCGACCAACTGGAGCTTAACGGCTACGCGGGCGAGGCCATCGGCGCCGAGGGCGACCTGGTGCTGACGCTTGCCGGGCAAAACTCCGTGACGGAGTCGCATGCGCCCGATGCGGACATCACGCTGTGCGGCATGGAGGTGTGGGGCAACCTGACGCTTCGCGGAACCGGGACCCTGACGGCGACGGGCTCGCAGTGCGGGATCCACGTTTCGCAGGCGCTCGTGGTGGACGGATGCACCGTCGATGCCCGGGCGGACGGGGCCGATATTACGGACGAGGCGGTTGCCGGCGCGATCGCAGGCGACATGGCCGTGCGCGGCGGCGGGCGCGTCGTTGCCGCGGGCGCCGGGTCCGGAGTGGGCGTGCGCGCCTACGGCGTGTATCTGCAGGACGATGGCATTGGGGATGGCGCGGCCGGCAGTCGGCTTTCCGTCGATGCCTCGTGGCTGGATGCGACCGGTGCCGATGGCGGGGTTGCTTGCACGGGTGGGTCGCTTGTGTCTGCGCGGTTTGTGGCGCCTGCTGGTGGGGTCTTTGGTGCTAGTGGCGTGGTGGATGCCGGCGATGCGTTGGCACCGCATGTGGTGGTTGAGCCCGATGTCGCCACACCTCCGGCGGGGGAGACCGAAGGGGTCGATGTGCCTGGCGGTGGGGCGGACAAGTCTCCCGCCGATACTAGCCCTGCTGCCGCAGAGCCCACCACAGGGCCCACGGCAAATCCCTCGCTGAAACCCGCGGCCGCGACAACCAAGTCAACAACGACAGTAACCAAGACCACAGTGTCCACGCCGTCCAAGTCCAAGTCCGCCACCGCGACCACTGTGGTACTCCCCAAGACCGGCGACAACTGCTGGATTACAGCATCAATGACGCTTTTCCTTCTTGGCATAACGCTCCTAGGCGTCGCGAATCACTGCTATAACGTCTAATAAGTATTTTGCTGACAACGATTTGAATCTGAGCTTCGGCTGACTCTTAAAGCCAGCGCAAACGGTTAGCATCTGCTAAACCATTTTTGCTCTCGGTCTTTTGAGAAAGTACGCACGACGAATTCATGTCCGCGCGTTATGAAAAAATTTGTCGTGTAGATTAGAAGAGAAATCATCGAGGCCCAACTCGACATATCTTTAAATTGGGTACATAATCAGCCCGTTTAAGGTCTATAGGATAAGTTTTGCCAACTGAGGGGAGAGTGAAAATGGAAGCGCTGAACGTTGCGAATTACATCATTGATAACTGGAGTGACAAGTTCGAGATTACGAATCTCAAGCTGAATAAGCTCGTCTATTATTCGCAAGTCGAATCGTTGCGCAAATACAATCGTCCGCTTTTCGATGACATCGTTGAGGCTTGGCAGTACGGTCCAGTTGAACCTGTGGTCTATCATACGTTCTCCTCGTATGGCCGAAACTGCATCACCAACTCGAGTGACTTAGCGATACTTGACGGGACTTCTAAAAAACTCATTGATTCCGTGATGGATAAGCTTGGGATGCTCACTGCGTTTGATTTGGTCACCTTGTCGCATAAGCCAGATGGGGCATGGGCGAGCGTATATTCGCCGAACAGGGATAACCCCATCACTCCGGAGGCAATTCTTGCGTCTAATGATGGTTTAGACATTAACGACGTCGTAACAATCGATCAGGCCGTGCAATCAACAATTGCAGCCATGCCCAATGCGCTGAGGCTGCTGGAGAACTCCTAATGTCTCTCATAATGGGGCAATCGGCCCCTATCGATCCCCTTGTATTTGATGATGAGGAAGCGATAGGGGCTCTTGCCTCTTCTGTAATGTATGCGCACGAACGCTTGCTTGCATCTGGAAAATGCTACACAACCTGTATGACGGGCGATAGAGCCGCCCTAATTCATGGTCGAATTGAATCTGTTCTATCAAACGCATTTTGCACTATCTTTGGGCAGTCCCCGATTGATAGGTTTTCGGACATCTTCGACCAGGCAAGCTATATTGCGGAACACATGGCAAAGGACCACATCTTTGAGGATGGAAACAAGAGGACTAGCCTAGTTATTGCCTTTGTCATTATTAGCTTGAGAAACGTATTGGTGGACTTTTCCGATAACCCAACTCCTGAAGATAACCCCTACTATGAATGGATTCAGGACCTGGTCTCCGGGAAACGCACGCGCGAAGAGCTCGCAAGCGAGTTGCGAAGGAACAGCAAGCCTATGAGGCCTTAGAATTATCTTGCGCTTGAGTTTTGGTTCCGTATATCGCTGCCGATACGCCAACTTTTTCGGAAGTGCGGGGAAAACAGAATCCGTCGACCACAACCCGCTATTTACCAACAAAACCGCAGTTCGCAAAAGTACAAAACTGGGGTCCGATTGGTAGATCTTCATTTTTCCCCGCACTTGCGAAATTGCCTTCCAATAGGGACTAATCAACGTGCGTCGATTGTCTCCCATCAGTCAGTTGGCGAAATATGCCTGAGATTACGCATATCGATGCGACATTTGTCGTCTTTCGCGTGCCGCGTCGCTACGAGAACCCACGGGCGCTGACCTGGCCTACAACAACGCGCGACTTATCTGCCGTCCCGAGACCTCGTGGATTAAACGATAAAGGGTGGTTAAGCTGCGGTTTTGTTGGTTGACTGGGTTGAAACAGTGCGGTTTGCTCTCACGAATTTAAAATCGGGGGCAAAAAGTTCTTGGAAAACCTCGCGCAGCTATGTTAGTATCTCTTTTGCCGAAAGGCGACGGGCGATTGGCTCAGGGGTAGAGCATATCCTTCACACGGATGGGGTCACAAGTTCGAATCTTGTATCGCCCACCATCTAAAGCACAGGTCAGAGGTGTTAAGCCTCTGACTTTTTTCTTTTTGACACCAAGCTTGACACCAAAATCGAATCGAAAAATTTAAACGCGTTTCTAGCTGATCTCTCCTGTGCTGACGTCATCGCGCGTTTTGCATAAAGCTCATGCGCTCTTTCATTGAATTTGCCATGGGATTCACGCACAAATGTGGAGATAGGGACCACGGCCCCAGAACGCCTGCCAGCAGATTTGTGCCACACGGCGATCTTTAGGCGAAATGCGTCAAGCTATTTGTCGGCATTTGGTCAGCTTCCGGTACTTACCCGCATGATGCCGCCATTGATAATCGGTCTACCTGCAAACATAACGGCACGCAGCCAAAGCTAGGGGAGGCCCATATGGACGAGATCGTCTGCGCAAACACCGCATTCCGCTACTGGCGCTGCCCGCCCCAAGTGCGCAACCTCTACCCGCGACTGCCAAGCCCAGAAGACGGCTGGCGAGCCCTAGCCCAAGCCCCTTTCGTAACCGATATCCTCAAGACCCCGATTATTACCACAACAGTGCCCGGTGGCGTTAACTACCATTCGGGATTACGGACAACAATCCACTGTGATGATGCTTCGGGGGTGGATAGCACGCTGGAAACCGCGATGAGCTTTAGGGTTACCAATCCACTTGCGACGCTATTCACCATGGCGCGCTTTATGTCTCCAACCGATCTTGTCCTTGCCATGTACGAATTTTGCGGATGGTTCTCAGTCTTTGAGCCCACCGCAGCAGCAGAAGCGGAACTAGATAAAGCCAAAGACGCTGCCGAGAATGCAACCACCGAATCCCTCTTCGACCTTGATGAAAGCCAAGACGAACCACAATGGAAACGCGTTTATGCGCGCATAAAAGTCAAAGAACAGGTAAATACGAAGGGGCCCAACGGACAAAAGAAAACGAATGAGGTCACAAGGCTAAAGGGCACTTCGCTCTGGATGAGAAAGCCGCTCATCGAATTACACGAGCTTCATGAGTACGCCAGTAAGATGAAAAGACGAAAGTGGGGTACGAAGTTTTACAGCGCCGCGCAGTTGGTGACAGGTATAGCAGCTTCTCCACTTGAAGTTGCAGGAATTTTATTGCTATCGCTTCCTCGATCTCGCGGCGGTGCCGGCTTTCGAAACGTTTATGTTAACGACCTTACGCCGCTTACCGCATCGGCGCAGAGCATTGCAGGGCAAAAAGTCTGCTACGGGGATATCGTGATCGTAAATCCAACCATAATGAAGGCAGGCATCGTGGAGATTCAGGGAGAGGTTATCCACGGATCAGGCGCCGTGCTCGACCACGATGCCAAACGCATGACGGCGCTGCAAAGTATGGGGTATGACGTCTTTCTGGTTACGCACGACATGCTTAACGATGCCGAGCAGCTTGATGCGATCGTGCGAAGTCTTTGCTCGCGCTTGGAATTGCGCTATAGGTGCAAAACTAAGGCGCAAAAGACGACGGAAATGGAGTTACGAGCCAACGTACTATGCAACTGGCTGGAAATCGGTCGTTAGACGGGTGCCTTGCTCACTTCCGGGCGCCCTCGGTCGGCTGCCTGCGATGCCGCCGCCACGAAACCGGCCCATCTACTACGTTTAACCCCGACCCCTAGAGCATACCCCGTATTTCGCGAAAACCGCAGGCCGTCTACCTGCGGTTTTATTTTTGCCCGAGGCGCCATGGTCGGGGGATGCCGGCCAAACGTAGTAGATGGGCCGGTTTCGTGGCGGGAGGCCCCGGGGGCGGCCGGGGTGGAGCCTGATGGGAGGGCGGTGGCAGCGCCGCCCGCCCGCGGGGCGCGCCCCGCGGGCTTAGTCGGGCATCGCGGGCCCATCGCTCTCGAGTCCGTCCCGCATCCGCGCCGCCGCCCCAGGAAAGTTTTTCCAAAATTGTCCTTGCATCGACGGGGGAGTTCCCGTATAGTACTTCTTCGCACGGGGGCGTAGCTCAGCTGGGAGAGCGCTTGACTGGCAGTCAAGAGGTCAGGGGTTCGATTCCCCTCGTCTCCACCCGAGCATTGAATGAGGCTCCAACGCAAGTTGGGGCCTTTTTTCATATAGGCACATAAGGTCAAAGGCGGCACCATGATCCTCCTGGTCGACAAGATCGTCCGTTGAACGGGCGCCGCGTGCATGGTAGTATTTCACGACGTGGTTCAAGATAGGGATCTGTTCTATTGGCCTCTATCGCACACGCCATTTTATAAGGGCTCTTGGCGCAACGGTTAGCGCAGGGGACTCATAATCCCTGGGTTCTGGGTTCGAATCCCGGAGGGCCCACCAGAGAATCAAGGGGCCGGGCAAATAGCCCGGCTTCTTTTTGCCATAGTTCCCACTCCATATGCCTGCCAAATTGCTTTGATAAACGTTTGCAGTTCAAATCCACGTAAAAGATTATGCTGGTTGACAAGAACCGTTTCAAAACTATGCCGGATTACGGGGCTGGACCCGGACCGGCCGTCCATACCCTGCATTTCACGGAATGCGCAAGCCGTCTACCTGCGGTTTTGATTTTACCGATGACGGCATGCTCGGGGGTTCCCGGCCTGGCCCCGTAAACCGGCATGGTTTTGAAATCGCCGGGTCGGCGGGAGCGCGATTGGCCCCGGTAATGGGCCTGGCGCCGGCAAGACGGCCGTTGGGCGGATGGCGGCCCGCGCCGCGATTGCGAAATTTTCCAAAATTGTCCTTGCATCGACGGGGGAGTTCCCGTATAGTACTTCTTCGCACGGGGGCGTAGCTCAGCTGGGAGAGCGCTTGACTGGCAGTCAAGAGGTCAGGGGTTCGATTCCCCTCGTCTCCACCCGAGCATTGAATGAGGCTCCAACGCAAGTTGGGGCCTTTTTTCATATAGGCACACAAGGTCAAAGGCGGCACCATGATCCTCCTGGTCGACAAGATCGAAAAAAGCTTCGGCGCGCGCGTCCTCTTTAGTGGCGCGTCCTTCCAGATCAACCCCGGCGAGCGTTTTGCGCTCGTGGGACCCAACGGCGCCGGCAAAACCACCATGCTCAAGATCATCATGGGCATCGACAGCCCCGACGCCGGCCAGATCCAGTACGCAAAGGACTGCCAGGTAGGCTACCTAGAGCAGGAAACCAACCTGGAGCACAAGGACACCACCATCCTTGCCGAGGTCATGGCGGCCGCCAAGGAAATTCGCCGCATGGGCGAGCGCGCCAACGAGCTGCAGGCCCAGATTACCGAGCTCTCCGAACAGGGGAAGGATGTCGACGCGCTCCTCAACGAGTACGGACAGGTCCAGGACCGCTTTGAGCACCTGGGCGGCTACGAGCTCGAGAGCAACGCCCGCAAGATCCTATCTGGCCTGGGCTTTAAGGTCACCGACTTTGAGCGCCCGTGCTCCGAGTTCTCGGGCGGCTGGCAGATGCGCATCGCGCTCGCCAAGCTCTTCCTGCGCCACCCCGACCTGCTGCTGCTGGACGAGCCCACTAACCACCTGGACCTCGAGAGCGTCCAGTGGCTACGCGGCTTTATCGCCAACTACGACGGCGCCGTACTCATCGTCAGCCACGACCGCGCCTTCATGGACGCCTGCGTCGACCACGTGGCCGCGCTCGAGAACCGCCGCGTGACCACCTACACCGGCAACTACAGCAGCTACCTCAAGCAGCGCGAGGACAACCTGGAGCAGATGCGCGCCAAGCGCGCCGCCCAGGAGCGCGACATCGCCCACATGCAGGTCTTCGTCGATAAGTTCCGCTACAAGCCCACCAAGGCTGCCCAGGCTCAGGAGCGCATCCGAAAGATCGAGCAGATCAAAAAAGAGCTCGTCATCCTGCCCGAGGGCCACAAGCACATCGACTTTAAGTTCCCCGATCCGCCGCGCTCGGGCGACATGGTCGTGGGTCTGGAGGGCGTGTCCAAGTCTTACGGCAACAAGCACATCTACAGCGATATCGACCTCAAGCTCTACCGCGGCGAGCACGTGGCGCTCGTCGGCCCCAACGGCGCCGGCAAGTCCACGCTCATGAAGATTCTCGCCGGCCTGGAGCCGCCCACCACCGGCACCCGCGATCTGGGCACCAACGTCGGCGTCGCCTACTACGCCCAGCACGCACTCGAGGGCATGACCGAGTCCAATACCGTCCTGCAAGAGATCGACACCGTCACGCCCAAGTGGACCGTGCCGCAGCAGCGCAGCCTGCTGGGCGCCTTCCTGTTTAGCGACAACGATTCCATCGAGAAGCAGGTCCGCGTCCTCTCCGGCGGCGAAAAGGCGCGTCTGGCACTGGCCAAGATGCTTGTGGCCCCCGAGGCACTCCTGTGCCTGGACGAGCCCACCAACCACCTGGACATCGACTCGGTGGACATGCTCGAGAACGCCCTGCAGAACTTCCCCGGCACCATCGTGCTGATCAGCCACGACGAGCACCTGGTACGCGCTGTGGCCAACCGCATCATTGACATCCGCGATGGCAAGGTCACGGTCTACGACGGCGACTACGACTACTACCTCTACAAGCGCGAGGACCTCGCAGCCCGCGCCGCCGCCGAGGCGGCAGGGGAGAGCGCGCCCGCCGCGGCCAAGCCCACCAAAGCTAGCGCCGCCCAGGCCGACACCCCCGCTGCCGCTCCTAAGCCGGCCGAGGGCAAAAAGACCAAGGAACAAAAGCGCGCCGAGGCCCAGGCCCGCGCCGCGCTCAACAAAAAGCTCAAGGGCGTGCGCAACCAGCTAAAGAAGATCGAGGCGGAGCTCGACAAAAAGCGCGCCCGCTATGACGAGCTTATGGAATTGATGGCAAGCGAAGAGCTTTATGCCGATCAAGACAAGTTCAACGCCGCGCTGGGGGAATATAACGGCCTTAAGCAAGAGCTGCCCAAGCTCGAGGACGAATGGCTGGAGCTTTCCACCCAGATCGAAGAGGAGACCGCGCGTGAACTCTCGTAAGGCCACCGCCGTGGCGATGAGCATCATCGCCACCGCCTGTCGCATCTGCGGCATCTTTATGAGCGCGATGACCGTGCTGCTGTGTTTTAGCGGCCTCACCGCCAAGCTGCAGATCGTGGGCTTTGTCGTTGAGCTTTCGCGCGCACTGCCGAGCGCCATTGCAGGCTACGGCGTTATCACCTCGCCCTTTGGCGGCGTGTTCCGCCTGGATTATGCCATCGTCGCCGTCATTCTGTTTGTGGCCGACTACCTGCTCACGCGCACCTCGCGCCGCGTCCGCTAGGGGAGCACCATGTCCAGCAGCTACCTCATGAACCTGCTCGCCAGCGCGATTGCCGTCATCGTGGGCATCGTTATCCACGAGAGCGCGCACGCAGCCGCGGCCTGGGCACTCGGCGACAAAACGGCCCGTTCGCGCGGACGCGTCTCGCTCAACCCGCTCAACCATATCGACCCGTTTGGCACCATCATCCTGCCGCTGCTCATGCTCGCAGCCGGTGGCCCGGTGTTTGCCTTCGCCAAGCCCGTGCCCGTCTACCTCAACAACCTCAAGCACCCCAAGCGCGACGAGGTCCTGGTGAGCGTAGCCGGCCCCGCATCGAACATCGCACTCGCGTGTCTTGCTGCCGCCCTCATGCGCCTGACCTATGGCAACCTCTACACCAGCATGTCATTTGCCCTGGCGTCGCAAATTATGAACTTCGGCGCCACGTTTATCGTGGTCAACTTGTCGCTCGCGTTCTTTAACCTCATCCCGATCCCGCCGCTCGACGGCTCATCGATTATCGTGCCGTTCCTCAAGGGCAAGGCGCTCGCCAACTACTACCGCCTGCAGCAATACGCCATGCCCATCCTCATCCTGGTTCTGTACCTGTTGCCCATGTGGACCGGCATCGATGTGATCGGCCGCTATTTCGACGTTACCGTGTATCCACTTGCTGAGCAGCTGCTTAACTTCGCAATCGCCGGTATCTAAGGTAAACTAACAGGTCGACCGTGCAAAACGGTCGCAACATGCACCCAAACCGCGCCGCGAAGGCGCCGTCAAAGGAGGTCGAAGATGTCGTATCGCGTGTCGACGCAGGTCTACAGCGGACCGTTCGACCTGCTGCTGCAGCTGGTAACCCGCCAAAAAGTAGATATCGGCGCCATCTCCATCAGCGAGGTGGCCGAGCAGTACCTTGCCGAGGCCGAGCGCATCGAGGCGCTGGACCTGGACGTGGCGAGCGACTTTTTGCTGGTCGCGGCAACCCTTTTGGACATCAAGGCTGCCTCTCTGGTGCCGCAGGAGGCCCCGCGCAAAGTCGATGACGACGATGACGAGTTCGACGAAGACCTTGAGGAGCTCAGCACGCTTGACGGCGACGCCCTGCGCGAGGTCCTGATCCAGCGCCTGATTGCCTACAAGCAGTTTAAAGGCGCGGCTGCAGCCCTCGGTGCCCGCATGCAGGCCGAAAGCCGCATGCACCCGCGTGTGGCCGGCCCCGACCCCGAGTTCCTAGGCCTTATGCCCGACTACCTTGCCGGCATCACGCTGCGCGGTCTCGCCGTCATCTGCGCCGACCTGGACGGGAAGCGACAGACCTTCTTGCTGGAGGCCGAGCACGTGGCACCCCATCGCGTTCCGCTCGACCTGACGGTGGCCTCAGTCGACCGCTTTACCATGGCGCACCAAACCTGCACCTTCCGCGAGCTACTGGACGGCGATGCCACCACCGAGCAGCTCGTCGTCACCTTCCTAGCTATGCTTGAGCTCGCCAAGCGCGGCTCGCTCACGCTGAGCCAGGACGAGATCTTTGGAACCATCCGTATCAACCGCGTCGAAGGCGCCGAGGCCTATGTGCCCGGCGAGGGCCCCGAGCTCACCGAATAGGAGCCGCAACCATGTCAACCCTTTCCACGCTGGAGGCAAACAGCCTCAAAGGCGCCCTCGAGGCGCTGCTGCTGGTGTCAAGCGACCCAGTGAGTGCGCCCGCGCTGGCCGGCGCACTGGATATCGCCCCCGGCGAGTGCGCGTCGCTGCTCGCCGAGCTCAAGGTTGAGTACGAGGAGGCCAACCGCGGCTTTCAGCTGCGCGAGGTCGCCGGCGGCTGGCGCCTGTTCACGCACCCCGCCTACCACGACGTGGTCGAGGCCTATGTGTTGAGCTGGGACACGCAAAAGCTGTCCCAGGCGGCGCTCGAAACCCTGGCCGTCATCGCATACCACCAGCCCGTAACGCGCGAGGTGGTCAAGGGCATCCGCGGCGTCAACTCAGACGGCGTCATCGCGTCGCTCGTGGACAAGGGTCTGGTGCGCGAGCTCGGCCGTGACCCCCAGCGCGGTCAGGCCATCATTTACGGCACGACCAACGCCTTCTTGGAAAAGTTCGGTCTGCGCTCCACCCGCGACCTGCCCGATCTGGAGCAGTTTGCCCCCGACGAGCAGTCGCGCCAGTTTATCCGCGAGCGCCTGAGCGGCCGCAGCATTCAGTCTACGCTCGAGGAACAGGCCGAAGATCTGGACGAAGAGCGCGAACTGATCGATACCGATGTTGAGGACACCGATGAAGAGGAGCTTCTGCTCACAGGTGCTACCTCGGAGGATATACATGACGAGGACTAACGAAGCAGGGGAGACGCGCGTCGCAAGCGCCACGGACACCGCAGCGCCCGTAGGCGACGCGGTGTCCGTCTACCCGCACACCATGCGCCTGCAGCGCTTTTTGGCACGCGCGGGCGTGGCGAGCCGTCGCGGCTCAGAGGACCTGATGACCGCTGGCCGCGTGACCGTCAACGGCCAGGTCGCGACCGAGCTGGGCACCAAGGTCGATGTCGACCACGATCACATTGAGGTCGACGGCATGCCCGTCAAGCTCGACCAGGGCGCCGTATACCTGATGCTCTACAAGCCGACCGGCTACCTCACCACCATGAGCGACCCGCAGGAGCGCCCTTGTGTGGCCGACCTGGTCCCGCGCGACCGCTTTCCGGGGCTCTTTCCGGTGGGCCGCCTGGACCGCGACACCACGGGACTGTTGCTCTTCACGACCGACGGCGACCTTTCGCAGGACCTGCTGCATCCCAGCAAGCATGTCTATAAGACCTACCAGGCACTCGTGGATGGCCAACTGACCGATCGAGACTTGGAACCACTCCGCCGCGGCATCGAGCTCGACGACGGCCCGTGCCAGCCGGCAATCTGTCGCATCATCAACGCGCGCGAGGCTGAAGCCGTGGCCCCGCAGGGTGTGAAGCCCGGTACCACCGCCGTGGAGGTCATCATCCGCGAAGGCCGCAAGAACCAGGTCAAGCGCATGCTGAGCAAGATCCACCACCCGGTGATCCGCCTGCACCGCTGCAACTTTGCCGGCCTGGAGCTCAAGGACGTGGCCAAGGGCTCGTGGCGCGAGCTCACCGACCGCGAGGTGCAGATCCTCAAGGCCGGCGGCATCCCGCCCAAGCAGGCGAGCTCCAAGCGCAACGGCGGCAAGCCCCAAGACACGCCTGCCAGCCGCACGCGTCACCACGGCAGCCATGGCTCAGCACCCAAGCGCAACACCTACCGCGAGCGCTACACGGGCTAGGCAAACCCGCCGCGCCCCAACGCCCGCGAACCATACCAGCACGTCAACCATCGAAAGGAAGCATTGCATGATCGTCGCCATCGACGGCCCCGCCGGATCCGGCAAGTCCACCATCGCCAAGGAGATCGCCCGTCAGCTTGGCTTTAACAAGCTCGACACGGGCGCCATGTATCGCGCCGTCACCTTCGCCGCGCTCGACCGCGGCATCGATCTGGATAACGAGGCGGCCATCGACGCTCTCGCCGAGCAGATTGAGATCCGCTTTACCAACGGCACCGGCGAGGACACGCGCCTGACCATCGACGGCCAAGACGCTTCGGCCGCCATCCGCACCCCGCAGGTCGACGCCAACGTGTCCAAGGTCTCGGCCTATCCGGGCGTGCGCGCCGCCATGCTCATCCACCAGCGCCGCGCCGCCGAGGACCGCGATATCGTGGCCGAGGGTCGCGACATCGGCACCGTCGTGTTCCCTAACGCGCAGGTCAAGGTCTTCCTGACCGCCGACCCGCGTGAGCGCGCCCGCCGCCGCGTGCTGCAGCGTCACCAAAACGACGCCCAGCCGCTCAGCACAGCGCAGCTCGAGGCCGAGGTCGACGAGACCCTCGACGCCCTTAAGCAGCGCGACAAGCTTGACAGCAGCCGCGAGGTCGCCCCGCTCGTGCCCGCCGAGGACGCCGTGCACGTCGACTCCACCGCCCACACCATCGACGAGGTCGTCTCGATAATCGAGGACCTTATCAACCAAAGGAGGTAGCCCATGCGCCTGTTTCAGCAGACGCCCGAGGACTATTACAACGCCCCCTACGCCGAGTTTCCAGCGCTCATCCGCGGCACCGTCGTCGTAGTCATGGCCATCCTTTGGGCCTTCTCCAAGCTCATGTGGCGCTGGAAGGTCGAGGACGCCGATCTTCTGTTTGAGCGCCAGGAAGGCCGCGGCAGCGTGGTCATCTGCAACCACACATCGATGGCCGAGCTCTTGGCCGTGGAGACGGCGCTGTTCTTTGGGGGGCGCCGCATTCGTCCCATCTTTAAGTCCGAGTTCGCCAAGAGCAAGATTGTGCGTTGGGCCTTTAGCCGCGTCGGCGGTATCCCCGTCGAGCGCGGTACCGCCGACATGAAGTGCCTGCGCGCCGCCCAGCATGCGCTGCAGCGCGGCGAGGACGTCCTGATCTTCCCCGAGGGCACGCGCATCCGCTCGCGCGAGATCAAGCCCGAGGTCCACGGCGGCTTTGCGCTCATTGCCCAGATGGGCAAGGCGCCCGTCAACCCGCTCGCTATCTGCGGCTGGTCCGATATTACGCCTGCGGGCAAAAAGCTCATGCGCCCTAAAAAGTGCTGGATCCGTGCCGGCAAGGCCATCTCGCTATCCGATGCACCGGCCGAGCTCAAGCGCAAGGAGCGCCTGGCATGGTTTGAGTCCGAGGCCATGAACCGCGTCTACGCTATGCGAGACGAGCTGTGCGCCGAGCATCCGGGCAGGTTCTAGCCATGAGCGAGAACGTTACGAACACTGCCGCGACCGCGTCCGACCAGGCAACAGCGCCTACCATCGAGATCGCAGCACACGCCGGCACTTGCTACGGCGTACAGCGTGCGCTCGATATGGCGCTGGCCGCCGCGCCGCAGGCAGGGGAGTGCACTCAGGTTCATACCTTGGGTCCGCTCATCCATAACCCCATCGTGGTACGCGAGCTCGCTGAGGCAGGCGTTGGCTTGGCCGAAACCCTGGATGACGCCGCAACCGGCACCGTGATCATCCGCGCCCACGGCGTGGTGCCGCAGGTAATCGATGCTGCCCGCAAGCGCGGCCTAAACGTGGTCGACGCCACCTGCCCCTACGTGAAGAAAGTCCATATGGCAGCCGAGCGCCTGGTGCGCGAGGGCTACCGCGTGGTGGTCGTAGGCGAGCCGGGTCACCCCGAGGTCGAGGGCATTCTTGGCCACGCCGGCAAAGATGCACAGGTCGTGAGCTGTGCCGCCGACGCCAATGCCTTGTCGCTCAAGGGCAAGGTAGGCCTCGTCGTGCAGACCACCCAGACCGCGCAGAACCTCGCCGAGGTCGTGGCAGCTATCACCCCGCGCGTGCAGGAGCTGCGTGTGATCAACACCATCTGCGCCGCCACGAGTGAGCGTCAACAGGCAGCAGCCGCACTTGCCAACCGCTGCGACTGCATGGTAGTCGTGGGCGGCAAGAACTCGGGCAACACCCGCCGCCTGGCGCAGATTTGCGCAGACGCCTGCGAGCGCACGTATCACATCGAGGAAACTTCCGAGCTCCAGGCCGCGTGGTTTACCGACGCTCACCACATCGGTATCACCGCCGGAGCCTCCACCCCGCAAGAACACATCGAACGCGCCGTCACGCGCATCAAGGAGCTTTGCTGCTAACCATGGACCAGACCGTACCCGCATACGCCGCCGAGGTGGCCGATTACGGGCGCAGCCGCGACCCCGAGCCGGGTGAGGGCGCGCTCGTTAAGAACGTGCGTCCCGAATCGCCCGCATGGGATGTGGGTATCGAGCCGGGCATGCGCGTGCTCACGGTCAACGGCGAGCAGCTTACCGACATGATCGTGTGGCTCTGGGAGGCAGACGACGACACGGTCGACCTCGAGGTTTTCGACCCGCGCGATGGCACCGTCACCCCCGTGGGGCTCGATCGATTTCCCGGAGAGGATTGGGGTCTGGAGTTCGACGGCCCCATCTTCGACGGCATGCGTACCTGTGTGAACGCCTGCGTGTTCTGCTTTATGACGATGCTCCCCAAGGGCGGCCGCTCCACGCTCTATATTCGCGACGACGACTACCGCCTGAGCTTTTTGCAGGGCAACTTTGTCACGCTTACGAACCTCACCGACGAGGACGTGCAAAACGTCATCCAACGCAACATGAGCCCCATGAACGTGTCGGTCCACGCCGTGAGCCCCGATGTCCGCCGACGCATGATGGGCCGCAACGCCCAGCGCGGCATGGATGTGCTCGAGGCCATCATGGCCGCCGGCATCGAGATTCACGCGCAGATCGTGTTGTGCCCCGGCATGAACGACGGCGAGGAGCTGGAAAAGACCCTGCGCTTTTGCGAGGAGCACGAGCAAATCACAAGCCTGGGCATTGTGCCGCTCGGTTTTACCAAGCATCAGAACCGTTTTAGCTGGTCCTACAGCGACAAGCCCGAGCTAGCGCGCGAGACCATTGCCATGATCCGTCCCTACCAGGATCGTGCCTACGAACGCTTTGGCCGCCACACCTTCCAGATGAGCGATGAGTTCTATCTGGACGCCGGCATCGATCCTCCCGAGGCAGACTTTTACGACGGGTACCCGCAGTACTACGACGGCATTGGCATGATCCGCTCGTATCTGGACGAGACCGACGACGTGCTGGCTACCGACGCCGAGCGTCTGGCCCGCGTCCGCGAGGCCGTCGCCGCCCGCAACCAGCGGCTTCTGTGTCTCTCGGGCGCCAGCGCACGCGACACGGTGGCCCGCTTTGTGGAGTCGCCCCAGGGACTCGCCGGCACTGTCACGGCCATCAAGAACCGCTATTTTGGCGGCAACGTGGACGTGACCGGCCTCATCGTCGCGTGTGACATTCTGGAGCAGCTGCCGCAGGATCTCTCTGGGGTTATGCTCTTTGTGCCTAAGCTCATGTTCAACGCTGACGGCATGACGCTTGACGAGTATCATCGTGACGATTTACTCGCAAGCCTTACCAGTCGCGGCGCTGAGGTTCATGTGGTGTCGACCATGCCGCATGAGCTGCTCGATACCCTGGAGCACATCCTTGGCATTGTGCCTGCCGACTCTACTAATTCCGCTAACCCTACCCATTAAAGGAGAGCAGATGAAACCTATCGTCGCCGTCGTCGGACGCCCCAACGTGGGCAAGTCCACGCTCGTTAACCGCCTGGCCCAGACCTCGGACGCCATCGTCCACGAGTCCCGCGGCGTCACGCGCGACCGCTCGTATCACACGGCCGATTGGAACGGTCGTGAGTTCACCATCGTCGACACGGGCGGTATCGAACCGCTCAAGAGCGATGACGTCTTTGCCACGTCCATCCGCGACCAGGCGCTCGCCGCCGCCGAGGAAGCCGCCGTCATCCTGTTTGTGGTCGACGGCCGCACCGGCGTTACCGAGGAGGACGAGTCGGTCGCCCGCATGCTCAAGCGCTGCGACAAGCCGGTCTTTCTGCTGGTGAACAAGCTCGACAACCCCGATCGAGAGAACGACAGCATCTGGGAGTTCTATTCGCTCGGTATCGGCGAGCCCACGCCGCTCTCGGCGCTGCACGGCCACGGCACCGGCGACCTGCTCGACGATATCGTGGCCCTGCTTCCGGAGGAAGAGGACGAGGTCGCCGATGAGTTCCCCGACGCGCTGAACGTCGCCATCATCGGCCGCCCCAATGCCGGTAAGTCGTCGCTGTTCAACCGCATCCTGGGCGCCGACCGCTCCATCGTGTCCAACATTGCCGGCACCACGCGCGACGCCATCGACACGGTCGTCGAGCGCAACGGCAAGCACTACCGCATGGTCGACACTGCGGGTATCCGTAAGAAGAGCACCGTGTACGAGAACATCGAGTACTACTCCATGGTCCGCGGCCTGCGCGCCATCGACCGTGCCGACGTGGCGCTGCTCGTCGTCGACGCCTCCGTGGGCGTTACCGAGCAGGACCAGAAGGTCATGGGCTTGGCCATCGAGCGCGGCTGCGCCATCGTGGTGCTGCTCAACAAGTGGGACCTGCTCGACGACGATCGCAAGCGCGAGGCCTGCATGGAGACCATCGACCGCCGTCTGGGCGTTATGGCTCCCTGGGCCCAGTACCTGCGCATTTCGGCCCTGACCGGCCGCAGCGTCGAGAAGATCTGGGCAATGGTAGACGCCGCCGAAAAGACGCGCTCGCAAAAGATCAGCACCTCGCGCCTCAACACGTTCCTCACCGACCTGCGCGAGTTCGGTCATACCGTGGTGGACGGCAAGCGTCGCCTGCGCATGCACTACGTGACCCAGACGGGCGTCAATCCGCCGACGTTTACGTTCTTCGTCAACCACAGCGACCTGGTCAACGACACCTACCAGCGCTACGTGGAGAACCGTATGCGCTCGACCTTCGACTTTGCCGGCACGCCCATTCGACTCTTCTTTAGGAAGAAGGAGCAAAAGGATGCATAATCCGATTCTTCTGACCGCCATCTGCGCCGTGGTCTCGTTCTTTATCGGAGCGATTCCGTTTGGCCTGATCTTGGGCCGCGTGTTCAACCACACGGACATTCGCAAGGCGGGCTCCGGCAACATCGGCACCACCAACGCGCTGCGCGTGGCCGGCCCCAAGGTGGCCGCGCTCACGCTGCTGCTCGACTGCCTTAAGGGCGCCATCTGCGTCCTTATCGCGCGTCCGCTCATTGCCGACTTGGGCTATGGCTTCCCCGTGAGCATTATGGCCCCCGGCGCCGCCGGCGACTGGATGCTCGGCGTCATCTGCCTGGCAGCGGTGTGGGGCCACATCTTCTCGCCCTACCTCAATTTCCATGGCGGCAAGGGAATCGCAGTTGGTCTGGGCGTCATCCTCGCCTGGTATTGGCCAATTGGCCTGTCGCTGCTGGGCATGTTTATCGTGGCCGTCGCCATCACCAAGTTTGTGTCGGTGGGCTCGCTTGCCGCGGCCATCGGTCTTCCCATCGCTGCTTGCGCGGTCTTTCCGTACAGCAGCCTGGGCCTCAAGTTCTGCATGGCGATAATCGGCATCACCGTGGTGTGGGCCCATCGTGCGAACATCAAAAAGCTCATGACCGGTAAGGAGTCCAGGCTCTCGTTTACCAAGCGCGTCACCGAGCCCGACGATAAGTAGGAGAGAGTCATGAATGTTGCGCTGATTGGCTCCGGCTCCTGGGGAACCGCCGTCGCCGGCCTTGCCGCCGCGCGAGCCGAGCGCGTGACCATGTGGGCCCACAGCGAGCAGACGGCCGCCGGCATCAATGGCGAGCACCGCAACCCCCGCTACCTTGTGGACTACAAGCTGCCCGGCAACGTCGTCGCCACCACGGACCTGGTGCAGGCACTCGACGGCGCCGAGGCCATCATCTTCGCCGTTCCTTCGACGCACCTTCGCAGCGTGTGCCACCAGGCCGCGCCCTTTATCGCCGCCGATACCCCGGTGCTCTGCCTCACCAAGGGCATTGAGCCCGAGTCCGGCCTGCTCATGAGCGAGGTCATCGCCAGCGAGATTGGCAACGAGACGCGCGTGGCGGCGCTCTCGGGCCCCAACCATGCCGAGGAGATCTGCCGCGGCGGACTTTCTGCCGCCGTCATCGCCAGCAAAGACGCGCAGGTAGGGGAGACCTTTAAGAACCTGCTCCTATCCACGGCCTTCCGCATCTACCTGTCGCAGGACATGACCGGCGTCGAGGTTTGCGGCGCCATGAAAAATGTCATCGCGATCGTATGCGGAATCTCCGCCGGCACCGGTGCGGGCGACAACACGCTCGCCCTCATCATGACGCGCGGCCTGGCAGAGATCAGCCGTCTGGTGCACGCCCGCGGCGGTCAAGCTATGACCTGCATGGGACTTGCCGGCATGGGCGACCTCATTGCCACCTGCACCTCGGAGCATTCGCGCAACCGCACCTTTGGCTACGAGTTTGCCCACGGCGTGTCGCTCGACGAGTATCAGACGCGCACGCATATGGTTGTTGAGGGCGCCGTCGCGGCCCGCAGCGTGAGCGAGCTTGCCCGTTCACTGGGCGTAGACATTCCGCTCACCTTTGCCGTGGAGCAAACGCTCTACAACGGTGTTACTTTGGATAGGGCGCTCGAGATTCTTACCGACCGCGTACCCTCCCAAGAGTTCTACGGACTCACCGACTAGCGCAGAAAGGCTTCTACCATGGGTTCCATTAAAATCGCTCCGTCCATCCTTTCGGCCGATATGGCCAACCTCAAGGGCGACCTCGACAAGATCGCCGGCGCCGACTATGTGCACTTCGACGTTATGGACGGTCACTTTACCGGCAACCTCACTTTTGGCGTTGACATCCTTAAGGCCGTCAAGCGCTCCACCGATGTACCGGTCGACGCGCACCTGATGGTGTCGAACCCCGATGAGACGGTCGATTGGTACGCCGACGCCGGTGCCGATATGATCACCGTGCACTACGAGGCTTCCACGCACCTGCACCGCACGCTCACCCATCTGCAACAGCGCGGCGTTAAGGCCGGCGTGGTGCTCAACCCCGCCACCCCCGTGTGCGTGCTCGAGAGCATCATCGACGTCGTCGATATGGTGCTGCTCATGAGCGTGAACCCAGGCTTTGGCGGCCAGAGCTTTATCCCGGGCACCATCGCTAAGCTCCACGAGCTCAAGGCCATGTGCGAGCGTCACGGCGTTTCGCCCCTCATCGAAGTCGACGGTGGCATTTCTTCCAAGAACATTGCCGAGGTCGTCAAGGCCGGCGCAAATGTCCTGGTGGCCGGTTCTGCCGTATTTAAGTCCGAAGATCCCGCTGCCGAGGTTGCGCTGCTGCAGAAGCTGGGCAACGAGGCTGCACAGGAGGCATAAACCCTTATGACCGCAGGTCAAAACCGCATACCCGTGAATCTTGACTACGCCGCCTCGACGCCCATGCGCGCCGAGGCGCGCCTTGCGCAGCGTGAGTACGACGATAGCGAGCTAGCGGGCGTCAACCCCAACTCGCTGCACTCGCTCGGCCGCAAGGCTGCCGCGCGTCTGGAGGTTGCACGTCGCGAGATCGCCCGCAGCTTTGGCGCGCGCGTTCGCCCGTCTGAGATTGTTCTGACCAACGGCGGCACCGAAGCCAACCAGCTGGCGCTACTCGGTCTTGCCGAGGGTGCACGTCAGCGCGACCGTAAGCGTAACCGCGTGATCGTATCTGCCATCGAGCACGATTCGATTCTGGACAACCTGCCGCTGCTGCGTGCCGCAGGCTTTAGCGTCGACCTGGTGCAGCCCTGCCGCATGGGCTACATTGAGCCCGCCACGCTTGTCGAGCTACTAGGCGACGACGTGGCGCTCGTGAGCATCATGGTTGCCAACAACGAGACCGGCGTGGTGCAGCCCATCCGCGAGCTGGCCGCCGCCGCACATGCTGCCGGCGCCCTGTTTCATACCGATGCCATCCAAGGCTACTTGCATATTCCGCTCGATGTCACCGAGCTGGGCGTCGATGCTATGACCGTTGCCGCGCACAAGATCGGCGGTCCTGTGGCATCTGGCGCGCTCTACGTTAAGACCCGCACCCCACTGCGACCCCGCATCTTTGGCGGCGGACAGGAGGCCGGTCGTCGTGCCGGCACGCAGGACCTGCGTACACAGCTGGCTTTTGCCGCTGCCGCCCGCACGTTGGCGCCCCGCGTGGCCCAGGAGCGTACAACGCTGCAGGCCTTATCCGACAAGCTCTACGCCACGCTTACGGCCCATCCGCGCATTCACGCCACCATGGGCGACTACGCGCAAGCCGACCGTCTGCCCGGCATGGTATCGATCTACATTGACGGCATGGACTCCGAGGAGCTCATCATCAAGCTCGACGCCGCCGGCTTTGAGGTGTCGGCAGGCTCGGCATGCTCGAGCGGCAGCATGGACCCGAGCCATGTTCTCAGCGCCATGGGCATTGGTCGCGAGCAGGCATTGGGCGCTCTGCGTATCTCGTTTGATGACCGTGTGAACCCTGTCGACCTGGACGAGTTTGCCCAGACGCTGCTCTCGATCGTGGGTGCCGCATGATCGTCGCCGAGCTTGAACGTGGGCTGCTGGCGCGCTACCCCAAGGCGGACGCCGAGGGCTGGGATCACGTAGGACTCTCCGTTGGCGATCCGGCCGCGGAGATCACCGGCGTTGCCTGCGCGCTCGATGCGACCGAAGCTAATGTTCGCCGCGCCCAAGAAGGCGGCGCCAACGTGCTGCTGACGCATCATCCCATATACATCAAGGCGCCCGAGGCGTTTTGTCCGTCGGATTCCGCACGCCCCCAATGCAGCGCGGCGCTCTACGAGGCAGCGCGTTGCGGCGTGAGCATTATCTCGCTCCACACCAACCTGGACCGCTCGCACGAAGCCCGCGTCTGCCTGAGTGAGCTGCTGGGTACCGTACCCGTGAGCTCACTGGAGCACGTGGACGACCCCGAGCCGACCGGCCTGGGCGCGCTTGCAACGCTCAACGACCCGTGCACGCTGCGCGATCTTGCCACCCGTGCTGCCACAGCCTTCGGCAGCGACCCGCGTGTGTGGGGCGAAGTTGATCGCCCGTGCCGCACCGTCGCCATTTTGGGCGGCTCCCTGGGCGACTTTGGAGAGCTCGCCATCGCCGCCGGTGCGGATGTTGTCGTGACGGGCGAGGCAGGCTATCACGTGGCGCAGGACCTTGCCTTGCGTGGGCTACCGGTGATCTTGCTCGGCCACGACCGCTCCGAGGAGCCGTTCGTTGATATATTGATGAACTCTGCAGTTGACGCCGGGGTCGACCCCCGTCATGCGATTAAAATACTGAACCCTTGCCAATGGTGGACTGTGACAAAAGGAGAGAACTTATGAGCGCCGGCGCTACGCTACTCAAGCTGCAACAGATCGATTTGGAGCTCGCCCGCAACAAGAGCGAACTTGCCAATATGCCGGAGCTCAAGGAGCTCGCTTCCAAGCGTAAGACCTACGTTAAGCTCAAAGCCGAGATGACCAAGCTCTACGCCCAGCGCAAGGACCTGGACATTGAGCTCGACGATCTCAACACCACCGAGATTCAGACCAACAACGCCATTGAGGCTGCCAAGAAGCGCCACGTCGACGGTTCCGACTACCGTGAGGTTCAGGACCTGGAGAATGAACTCGCAACCCTGGCCAAGCGTCTGGACAAGATTGAGCACACCCGCAAGGACGTCGTTGTCGCCCATAAGGAGGCGCTCGACCGCGAGGCCCGCGCACAGGCAATTATCGCCAAGTTCGAGGAGGGCGTGAAGGCCGATACCAAGGCCGCCCGCGCTAAGGCTGCCGACCTGCAGGCTCAGATTGACGCCGCCACTAAGGAACGCACCGCGCTTGCCGCCACGCTGCCGGCCGACGTGCTCACCGACTACGAGCGTCTGCTCAAGCAGTTCCGCGGCCTGGCCGTCGAGACCATCCAGGGCAACATCCCCACAGTCTGCCACACCGCGCTGCAGGCATCGTCCATGAGCGACCTCAACCACGACGGTAGGTCAATTACGCACTGCCCGTACTGCCACCGCCTCCTGGTACTCCCGAGCAAGGAAGCTTAAACGATGACGGCATCCAACAATTCAATGCAACTTGAGGGAAAAACGATCCTGCTGGGCATTACCGGCGGGATCGCCGCCTATAAGTCGTGCAATATCGTGCGCCTGCTGCAAAAGCGCGGCGCGCGCGTCAAGGTCGTTATGAGCGAGCATGCCACGGAGTTCGTGGGGCCGCTTACCTTCCGCGCGCTCACCAACGAGCCCGTTGCCGTGGGCCTATTCGACGATCCCTCCGACCCCATCCACCACATTTCGCTGGCGCAGGAGCCCGATCTGGTGGTCGTGGCGCCCGCGACGGCCAATATCATCGCCAAGATGGCAAACGGTATCGCCGATGACCTCATCTCCACCACGCTGCTTGCGACGCCGCGACCCATCGTGATCGCACCCGCTATGAACAACGGCATGTGGAAGGCGCCGGCGACGCAGGCCAACATGGCCACGCTGCGCGAGCATGGTGTCCATGTGGTGGGACCCGGCAGCGGCTACCTTGCCTGCGGCGACGTGGACACGGGACGCATGAACGAGCCCGAGGACATCGTCGAGGCCATCTGCGAGGTGCTGAACCCCGTCCCGCAATACCTTGCGGGCAAGCGAATCGTGATCCCCGCCGGCCCCACGCACGAGCCGATCGACCCCGTACGCTTCATCGGAAACCGGTCGTCGGGCAAGATGGGCATCGCCCTGGCGGGGGAGGCCGCTCGCCGCGGTGCTGCGGTCACGCTTGTGCTGGGGCCGACATCGCTCGATGTTCCCCACGGCGTGGAGTGCGTGCGCGTGCAGACCGCCGAAGAGATGCTGCAGGCAGCGCTGAGCGCCTTTCAGACGGCTGATGCGGCCATTTGTGCGGCCGCTGTCGCCGACTACACCCCCGCGACCCCTGCCGACCATAAGCTCAAAAAGGCCAACGAGCGCCTGGATCGCATCGAACTGGTCGAGACGGTCGATATTTTGGCCGAGCTCTCGCGCCAAAAGGGAGAGCGGTGCGTGATCGGCTTTGCGGCCGAGACCGATAACGTCGTGGAGTACGCGCAGCGCAAGCTTGCGCGCAAGGGTTGCGATGCCATTATCGCCAACGATGTCTCGCGCGCCGATTCGGGCTTTGGAACCGATACCAACAAGGCCTGGATCGTGAGCAAAGCGGGCACGCAAGAACTTCCCGTGCTAACAAAACCCCAGCTCGCAGATACAATTTTGGACTTGCTTCAAAATATTTAAAAAAGTTCTTGCACAAGGGCAAAGTTTCGGGTTAATATACTCCCTGTTGCGAGCGAGAGCACAGCAACAAACAAAGGCTTCGGGACGTGGCGCAGCTTGGTAGCGCACTTGACTGGGGGTCAAGGGGTCGCTGGTTCGAATCCAGTCGTCCCGACCAGAAGTTTGCAGGTCAGGCACCTAGTGCCTGACCTTTTTTGTTTTTAATCACCATGATTATTTTGCTTAATGCAACAACGTTCCCGCTCGATGTAATCACCGAATCAAAACGTGTACACCAGCCACCAAAATCGACATTATTCGACTTGTTTGGAGGCTGATGTACACGAATGCAGAATCCCACACAGCCCAGAACCGCCCTCCACATGTCTGGACTCTCTATGGCTGCGCTGGATAGACATCGCCGGAACGGGTATAGTATCGAAAGTTTTGTCGTTAACCAGCGGGGGAGTCCTGTGGGCATCAAAAAGAAGATCAAAAAGGAGCTTATCGGCACTTCCGATTACCCGTCGAATAAGATCTTTACGATCTCCAATTTCATCACCTTTACGCGCCTGATCCTCACCCTGGTATTTCTGTACCTGTTTGTGACGGATAACAACCGCGTCATCGCCATCGTTATCTACGCCGTTGCCGCCTCCACCGACTGGATGGACGGTCAGATCGCCCGCATGACTAAGACGGTCTCATGGCTCGGCAAGGTCATGGATCCCATTTGCGACCGCGCGCTGCTGTTCACCGGCGTACTTGGGCTGGTGGTCCGCGGAGAGCTGCCCATCTGGGTCTGCGTGCTCATTATTGGCCGCGACATCTATCTGGGCATCGGCACGCTTATCGTGCGTCATTATCATCGTCGCCCCATCGATGTCGTCTTCCCCGGAAAGATTGCCACAGCGCTGCTCATGACCGGATTCTCGCTCATGCTGCTCGGTTTCCCCGTTATTGACGGCCTGCATCTTTTACCTTCAACCCTTAAGGCCTTCCCGGGCCTCAACGGAAGCTCGGTGCCCCTCGGCATCTTCTTTGTGTACGGCGGCGTGATCTTCTCCATGCTCACGGCTGTCATCTACTCCATTAAGGGCGGAGTGGCCATTAAACAGGCTCTCGCGCATCCCGAGGACGAGGACATCGACTTTCTGAACCCTGAAATCGAAGACTGATTCGTTGGGGTATGATTACGTACGGTTCATTATTTGCGGCACGTCCGCGATAAGTTAGGGGTTGTCATGGACAACATGGTTAACAATATGCCTCAGAATGATAAGGCTGCTGACGCTACCTGCGTATTCCGCGTGCCTTCAAGCGACGTCACCGTTCCCGACCTCATGGCCAACGTGCGCATCACCGCCCCCGTTCTGTCCATCGTCAAGGGTCCGCAGACTGGTGCCGCCTTTGAGCTCGAGGACGAAGTGACCACCATCGGCCGCGATCCTGCGAACGGCATCTTCCTCAATGACATGACCGTTTCGCGCAGCCACGCGCGCATTATCCGCGAGGGCCTCGGCGCTCGCATCGAGGACCTGGGCTCGCTCAATGGCACCTGGGTCGACGGTGCCATAGTCAACGCGGCCCCGCTGCACGACGGTTCTTCCGTCCAGATCGGTACGTTTACGCTCATCTACCACGAGAGCACGCCGGAGCGCATCGAAACCGGTGAGTAGGGCATGGCCGAACGCAACTATCTGAGTATCGGCCAAGTCGTCAACCTACTTCGAGGCGCATACCCCGATCTTTCGAACTCAAAAATTAGATTTCTAGAGGATGAGGGGCTCATTACCCCTCATCGTACGCCTAAGGGATACCGTCAGTACTCCAAGGAGGACGTTGATCGCCTAGAGGTCATTCTGCACTTGCAGAAGACTCGCTACATGCCGCTCAACGTGATTAAGCAGCGCTTGGAAAACGCCACGGACCTGTCAACGCTCGCCTACGAGGTGGGCTTGCTGTCCGATGTTCCGCTCAAGACGGAGCCCAAGGAGACTAAGCAAAAGCTGCATCCCATCGAGACCATTCCCGATATGCTGGGCGTCGAGATTTCGTTTATCCGCTCGCTCGCTGAGAACGACCTCATTCGCATCATCAAGAGTCCGCAGAATCGTGAGCTCGTCGATGGCCGAGATTTCCCGATCATCCGCTACTGCTCCGAGCTGTCACGCTTCCATATCGAGCCGCGCAACCTGCGTCAGTACGTGTCTTCCGCCAACCGCGAGTCCTCCATGTTTGAGCAGGTGCTCGTGAGCATGCTCGGAATGGATACCTCCGATGACGAGCGCGACGCCAAGCTCGAACGTGCGTTTAAGAAGCTTCACGACCTAACGGAAGGTGTGCACACCGCACTGCTCAAGAACCGCGTTTTTGAGTCGCTCAACGCCGTGGTCGAGGACGCCGACATCGATGCACTCGATGAGGAAATCACTCGTTCCGAGTCCACCAAGGCCAAAAACGAAGAGATAGCTGCGCCGGCTCCACACGAGGATTCTCTCGTAAAGCCGCTCAAGGTTGTCGCCCCTTCGCACTCCGGAACCGCCACCGCGGGCAAATAACAGCTGCTGTAATTTCGGCAACCCATTGAAAGGTCATGCAATGTACGACTTCGAATCTCAAATCGTCGATATCCCCGACTATCCCGAGCCCGGAGTCATCTTTAAGGACATCACGCCGCTCTTTGGCAATCCCGAGGCGCTCAAAGCCATGACCGATGCCCTCGCCGAGCACTTTGCCGGCATGGGAATCACCAAGGTCGTGGGTCCCGAGGCTCGCGGCTTTATGGTTGGCGTACCGGTGGCTGTAGCCCTTGGCGCTGGCTTTGTTCCTGCACGTAAACCGGGCAAGCTGCCGCGTGAGACCGTAAGCCAGAGCTACGAGCTCGAGTACGGCACCGATTCAATTGAGATCCATGCCGACGCTATCAGCTCTAAAGATACCGTGTTGATTCTGGACGACTTGGTCGCGACGGGCGGAACCGTCGAGGCAACAGGTAAACTGGTGCGAGATATGGGCGCAAAGCTTGTCGGTTACGGTTGTATCCTTGAGCTTGCGTTTCTCAACCCGCGCGAGAAGCTCACGCCGTCTAATGACGATGTGGAGCTCTTTAGCCTGGTGACGGTGGACTAGCCGTTACCCTTAGTTACTGGAAAGGAAGCTACATGCGCACAGCAAACACGCACAAAAACATGGCACGCTGCGCTGCTACGGCAACCCTCGCTTGTGTTTTGGGCTTGGGCCTCGCGGCTCCTGCCTACGCCGATACCGCATCCGACCTTGCCGCTGCTCGTACTAAGCTCGAGCAGATCGGTACCCAAACCCAGCAGATTTACGATGAGCTCGCCACGCAGACGCAGGCGCTCGATCAGACTGCCGGCGAGATCACGCAAAAGCAGCAGGAGATCGCCGATGGTCAGGCCAAGCTCTCGACCTATGTCGCCGGCGAGTACAAAACCGGCGGTCTGAGCCTGCTTCAGGTTCTGACGGGTGTCGATGACCTTAGCGATATGCTCAACCGTCTGTTCTACTACGGCAAAGTTTCCGATAAGCAGGCTCAGACCATTCAAGAGGTCAAGGAACTTAAGCAGCAGCTCACCGATAAGCAGTCCGAGCAGGAAAAGAACGTCGCCGCCACGCAAAAGAAGGTCGACGAGCTTAACGCCCAGCAGGCTGAAGCCCAGAACGTCGTAAACTCCCTGGATTCGCAGCTGCAGGCCGAGCTTGCCGCAGAGGCCAAGGCCAACGCCGCGCTGCAGGCCGGCATCAACGCCAGTACCGCCGAGAAAGCCACGGTGAGCAACGAGACTGCCGGTACGACCGAGAACACCAACAACGGTGGCCAGACCAGCAATAACAACAACCAGGGCGGCAACACTCCGGCTCCTACGCCGGCACCTGCTCCGACGCCGCAGCCCTCCACGCCTGCCCCGGCTCCGACGCCTTCTGCTCCGAGCCAGTCAGTCGATGGCGGTTCCGTTGTCTCGCGTGCATACAGCAAGCTTGGTTGCGCCTATTCCTGGGGCGGAATTGGCCCGAACAGCTTCGACTGCTCTGGTTTTGTTAGCTACTGCCTCACTGGTCGCTATTGCCGCCTGGGCACCACGGGCACCTTTATGGGCTGGACGCGTGTGTCCGATCCGCAGCCTGGTGACGTTGTCGTCAACTCGTACCACACCGGCATTTACATCGGTGGTGGTCAGATGATTCATGCTTCTGACTACAACACGGGTGTTATCATCAGCTCCGTTGCCGCCGGCATGAACAACAACTATATCTTCGTTCGCTACTAAGTATTCAGATAAAGCAAACGGATATGGACCTCGTGGCTTTGAGCCATGGGGTCCATTTTTTGCCTTTAGTGCAGGCCGCTATCTAGTTTTGAATACTAGATAGCGGCCCAATCAGTCAGCAAGAAGGCTATAATTGTTAGGGAACAATTAGAAAGGACCCTCTATGAGCTGGGCACTTATCTCAGATTCAAGCTGCAACCTCCGCGATTGGCAACCGACCGCACCCCATACCACTTTTGCATTTGCGCCCCTCAAAATTCGAGTGGGGGAGCGTGAATTCGTCGATGACCTTTCGCTCGATGTTCATGAGCTCAACTGCGCTGTTCAGGCGGAGACGAACGCTTCTTCGAGCGCTTGTCCCAGCGTAGGGGAGTGGGCCGAGCTCTTCAAATTGGCAGACAAGACCATCTGCATGCCGATCTCTGAGGGCGTGTCGGGCAGCTACAACGCGGCAGCCACGGCTCGCGATATGGTTCTTGCCGAGGAGCCCGACCGACAGATTCATCTAGTCAATTCACGCGCAGCTGGCGGCAAAATGGACCTCATTTTCTTGCTGTTCGACCGCTATCTTGCAAGCAATCCGAATGTCTCATTCGAGGATGCTTGCGCATACTTCGATAGCCTTGAGCAGAACAGCAAAATCCTCTTCAGTTTGTGCAATTACGAAAACCTCGCCAAAGCTGGACGTATCCCTAAGGCAGCCGGCGTCATTGCCAACAAGCTCAATATCCGCATTTTGGGCACAGCGAGTGAGGCCGGTAAAATCGAACTCGTGGGACACACGCGAGGCGAAAAGAAGATGCTCAACAAGATCATCGACACTATGGAAGCCGAGGGCTTTACGGGCGGTGAGGTCGTCATCGATCACGTTGAGAACGAAGCTGGAGCCCAGGCGCTTACTGATCGCATAGTCGAGCATTGGCCAGGCTCCAAGACCATCATCATGCCCTGCAACGGCCTGGATTCCTATTACGCCGAGATGCACGGCCTCATCATCGGCTACGGCATGGGCGTAGCTTCAGGCAAATAAAGTCCAACCAAGCAAAAATACGGGCGGGATAAAGCGACAGATGCCTCTTTATCCCGCCCGTTTTATACGTCGACTAGCTATTAAACCCGTTGAACTTGAGATAGCTCATCAAGTAAGCCTTCGAAACGAAGGAGGAAACCGCACTGCGCACAAGCAGCGACTCACGCGTAACCTGATGCGCCGTATCGGGAACCGGCGTCTGCTCGACAGAAAACGCCGAACGAATCGATGCCTCGAGCTGATCAACCACATAGTCGAAGGCCGTCGGGGCATCGTAGCTCAAACGCTGAATGTTAAAGAGTGCCTGCACCGCAGCAATAGGTAGCACCTGCTTAAAGATGCAGATAGCGATCAGGCGGGCAATTTGCTCGCGGCCATATTGCTTTTTGACCGGAGCAGGCACCAGGCCAACCTTTACGTAGTTATTGATCATCGATGGCGTAATGATAGGCTGCTCAACGCAAAGGGACAGCGGCTCCATCCACAGCGCGACATACTCAATGACCTGGTCGCGGTAGAGCGTCACATTGGGCAACTGGTCATAGCGCGGCAGACTCAACGTATTGAGTTTGCGTACGATATCGGACTGAATAAATGCATCGGGCAGCACAGTGGGCTGAATATCCTCAGGCTTAATGCTGACCGATGTATCGGACATCGGGATAACGCGTTTGGCGTGGTTCATAAGGATCCTCCGTTCATTTATTTATTGTATTCTACGTTATCTAGTTTTGCATACCACATAGTCGCCAAGTAAAAGTGGTTGGACAGCACATTGATACACCGTCCAACCACTTTGTTAAAAGATAACAACCTTACATAAGATATATTATCGTACTTATCCACGAAGAAACGCGTATGCGCTAGTTGCTGCTATGGCTCCGTCAGAAACGGCGGTCACAACCTGGCGTAAACGCTTGGAACGGATGTCGCCAGCTGCGAATAAACCGGGCGTACGGGTGGCCATCGAATCGTCGGTAACAATGCCGCCGTCGGGAGCCAGATCGACGAGATGCTCAACAAGCTCGGTATGTGGCTGCGTCCCCGTAAAGACAAAAATGCCAAATGTGCCAGGTTCAAAGGACTCAGTGTGCATTTCACCAGTCGCATTGTTCTTGAACGTGATTGTCGTGGGCATCGCTTCACCAGAAATCTCAACGATACTAGTTTGGTACCTAACTGAAATATTGTCCTTAGCAAGCACCTTATTCACAACGCCCTCGGGTGCACGGAACTGATCGCGACGCAGCACGATGGTCACGCTGCTGGCAATGTCGGACAGGAACAGTGCCTCCTCGCATGCCGAATTGCCGCCTCCGATAACAAAGACCTGCTTGCCACGGAAGAACATGCCGTCACACGTCGCGCAATACGAAACGCCACGACCGCGATACGTGTCCTCGCCAATAAAACCCGCAGGACGCGGCGTGGCGCCCATGCACGCAATGACGCTCTTGGCCGCTGTGTCGCCCATATCATGATGGATGGTAAATTGAGCCGCATCGGCATCGTAATCGACGCCTGTCACCATACTCCATTTAACCTGGGCCCCCAGGCCTTCTGCATGCTGTTGGAACCGCTCACCAAGTTCGGCGCCGCTCAGCAGTGGAATACCAGGATAATTCTCAATCTCGTTGGATGTAGCAATCTGTCCGCCAGACATACCCTGCTCAAGGACAGTCGTCGTAAGGTTGGCGCGCGCCGCATAAATGGCGGCAGCATAGCCCGCGGGGCCGCCGCCGATAATCGCAACATCGATTGTCTGATCGGTAATCATGAAGAGTCCTCTCGTCGAAACGTTGTCGTTCTTTGCGCTCATACCCAAATTTACGTGAACGTGACACTCATGCACTACAATGATAAATCCGTGTTACAACGTCGAAGGGGAGTTATCGATGGTTCAGACGCAGACGAGCGACGACGCTCCCCTGATCACGCACAACACTCCCCAATCGGAGCAAACCACGCTCTTGGCTCAGCAAAAACCCCTCGTGACCATCGTGCATGCCTCGGTCGGCTCGGGCCACAAGGCCGCCGCAAATGCGATTGCGCAGGCATTCGACCTCGTCCGCGGCACCAATGGCGTCCCCGAGGATGTTGAGATTGAAGTGCTCGATATCCTTGATTTTGGACGTATTAAATTCGACGGCAATAAGACCGCGGCTTCTTTTACGGGAGCCACGCGCCCCATTTACGACCTGACCTGGCGATATACGCTTACGGGACATCTTCTCTGGGGTGGCGGCACGGCATGGTCGCGAATTATGTTCCCCGCCTTCAACGAATATATTCGTAACCGCAGGCCCATAGCCGTGGTCGCAACGCACATCACGGCAGCCAACGTTGCCGTGGGCGCCCGCGTAATTACAGGTATCGATTATCCGGTCATCTGCGTCCCGACCGACTACGAAGTCGAGGGCTGGTGGCCCCACAAGGACACCGATCTATTCTGTGTGGCCAACGAGTTTATGGCCGAAACGCTGCGCCCGCGCAAGGTTACCGAGTCAAAGATCCGCATAACGGGCATCCCCATCCGAGCCGGTTTCGATTCAGATTACAAACGCGAAGATGAGTTGAGCAAGTTCAATCTCCCCATCGACAAGACCGTCGTGCTGGTAATGGCCGGTGCCAGCTTGCCTCAACCGTACGTCCGCTTTCGCGCGGCGATGGACCACACACTCCCCTTCCTGCGCAGCTTTGAGGACATGCATTTTGTCTTTTTGCCGGGCAAGGATAAGGAATACGCCACCCGCCTCAAGACGCTCTTCGACGCCATGAAGCTCGAAAACGTCACGGTTCTGGACTACGTGGACGACATGGCGGCCCTCATGCACGGCTGCGACCTGGCAATCCTCAAATCGGGCGGGCTCACCGTCACCGAGTGCCTGTGCGCGCATCTACCGATGATCCTGCTGGGCAAATCATACGGTCAAGAAAAGGCCAACACAACGATGCTCACCGGCATGGGCGCCAGCATGCATGTCACCACCGCACGAGAACTCATCGTAACCCTGCGCCATCTGCACGATCATCCCGAATCACTCAAAGCCCTACTCATCAACGGCGAAGTACTACGCCGCCCCCACGCAGCCGAAGATATAGCCATCGCAACCATGGAGCTCGTAGGCAAACCCCAAAAACGTAAACGAGCCTTCTGCCGCTTCTACTGGGGCGAAAAACCCGCGCATATCCGCTAGCACCGGACTGTCCGCCGTGGCGCAGGCCGCCCACACATATCATTCCATGCTCAAACATTCTCGCTTCGCTTCGCTCGCTGCGAAACTGCGCGTGGAACGATATGTGTGGGCGGCCTGCGCCACGGCTATACATACGCATTAGCAGCCATATCGGTTACCCTACTAAAAGCAGCGAAGGGAAACTCGAAAACAAGAAATCAAAGTAATCCGATCTGACAAAGGAGCCGTCTCTTTGTCAGATCGGATTACTTGTTAGACACAGCTTCTAGATACAGCATTAGGCTTCAGATGGAAAGCCATAACCGATTGCGAGTATGTAAACGTAGCTCGCCCCTGGGATGCCCCTATATATCGTCCCGCGCGCAGTTTCGCAGCGCAGCGAGAATGTTTGAGCACGGGATGATATATAGGGGCATCCCAGGGCGAGCGGACATTACGACACTCCGTTCAACGAAGCAAAAGACTAAGCGACGCCGCTGGAGCCGAAGCCTCCGTTGCCTCGGTCGGTTACGTCTAGTTCTTCTACTTCTATGAGGTTGACCGTGGGGACTTCTTGGATGACAAGCTGGGCGATGCGGTCGCCTTTGTTGATCTGGATGTTGTTGGAGGGATCCAGGTTGATGAGGATAACCTTGAGTTCTCCTCGGTAGTGGGCGTCGATGAGGCCCGGCGTGTTGACTATAGACAGGCCCTGCTTGATGGCCAAGCCGCTGCGGGGCTGCACGAAGCCGGCGTAGCCATCGGGCAGGGCGATAGCCAACCCAGTAGAGACAAGACGGCGTTCGAAGGGCTTCAGAACGCAGTCCTCGTTGGAGCGCAGATCCAAGCCGGCATCGGTGGGATGGGCGTATTTGGGAAGCTCAACGGTGGGGTCGAGACGCTTTATGTTGACGGTAATGTTGGACATGGAATCACCTTAGCTTGTCGAGCTCTTGCAGAAACTCATCGACGTCTTTGAAATCGCGGTAGACCGAGGCAAAGCGGATGTACGCCACCTTGTCGATCTTGGCCAAGCGCTTGAGCACCATGTCACCCAACTCATGGGACGTGACGGCCGTCAGCGTGCGAGAGCGCAGCTCGACCTCGATGTCGTCGATAATCTCATTGAGCTTCTTAGTGTCGATATCGCGCTTGATGGTGGCGCGCATCAAGCCGACGAGCAGCTTATTGCGATCGAATCGCTGCTTGGTTCCGTCTGACTTAATGACCTCGATTGGGTCTTCGCATCGCTCAAACGTTGTAAAGCGATAGTTACACGAGCAACATTCGCGACGGCGCTTAATGGTGTTATTTGACTCCTGCATACGAGAATCAACGACGCGGGTATGTGCCTTGCCGCATTTGGGACAGCGCATGGTACCTCCTCTTAAACGATAACAAGGGTACCATGCGCAGCGCGATAATGATTACGAACGAGCAGGAACCTTAAGATGCGCACCGGCGGCGAGCGAACCATGCTCCAGATGATTGACGTTACGAATCATGTCGGAAGTCTCTTGCGTGGAAAGGCCTTCGATTGGATATTCCTCGGCAAGCGACCAAAGAGAATCACCAGGCTGAACGCGAATGGTCTCGTAGGTAACGTTGGAAACGGACTCGGCATACGCGGCGTGACGAGCGCTAAAGACCGACGTAGCGAGGACAAAAAAGAGCGTGAGCGCAACGGCGACGGCAACAATCGTCGAGACCTTCAGGGCAGCGAGAGTCGGCGCGGCAACAGCATACTGAGTACGAGCAGACTTTACGGGCAAAGGCTGAAAGCCGGAGCGGCCACCCTGAACAACCGTAAAAGTGGGTTCTGCAGGCGTCTCGAGCTTAAGGGCGAGGTTTCCCTGGACCATATTCGTTGCGTTCATCATGTTCTCCTCTCGCGTGTTTTGCTGAGAACAGTTTTATCAAGCCGCGCGGACAAAAATGTCTAGCGCGAGAACGAATGTTCGGTTATTATTATCTTCGAACAGTTGTTCCTGTCAAGCAAAATTCGAACATTTGTTTGACATGGGTAGAGAGGATGCCCTGATGGCTCGCAAAATTACCAAGCGTCAGCAGCAAATTTACGACTTCATCAAGGAATATCAGCAGGAGAAGGGTTATCCGCCCAGCGTGCGCGAAATGGCTTCTGCCGTGGGCCTGTCCTCCCCCAGCACAGTGCACGCCCATCTATCTGCCCTGGAGGCGCGCGGGCTGCTCAAGCGCGATGCCACCAAACCGCGCGCCCTGGAACTCTTTAACGAGGACGGTTCTTCTGTCTCAATTTCTAAATCTGACGAGCCCACCGCACCTCGCGGAACGGTCTCGCTACCGCTCGTTGGTCGCGTCGCGGCTGGGATTCCCATTCTGGCCGAGCAGAATATCGAAGACACTTTTACTATCCCGACCGAAATCGCCACTGATCAGGGTTCCTTTATCCTTGAGGTGCATGGGAGCTCAATGATCAATGTCGGCATCTTCAATGGCGATTACATCATCGTCCGTGAACAAAAGAGTGCCATGAACGGCGAAATTGTCGTGGCCATGATTGATGGTTCAGCGACCGTCAAGACGTTCTACAAGGAGCAGGGACGCGTACGCCTACAGCCTGAGAATGACACCATGGAGCCTATCTATGCAACGAATCCCGTTATCTTGGGCAAAGTCGTCGGCTTGATGCGCCGGTTCTCGTAATGCAAAAACGCATTACCATCTTTGATACCGTCCGCGGGTTTACGATGATTTCAATGGCAGGTTTTCACGCTTGCTACGATTTCGCCTACCTGTACGGTTGGGATATGCCCTGGTTTACCCAGACTGTCTTTCAAGACATCTGGCGCGCCAGCATCAGCTGGGTATTTTTGTTTATCGCGGGTTGGATGTGCACACTTTCGCGCAACAATATCAAACGTGCCGCCAAATACGCCTTAGCAGCACTCGTCGTCTGGTTGGCAACAACACTTGTCTCAGTAGACGATTCGGTTAATTTTGGCATCATCTACTGCATGGCCGCATGTACCGGCATCGTGGCGTTGACCGATCCCGTCCTTAAGAAGATATCGGCGAGATGGGGCATATCCCTATGCCTTGTGTTGTTCGCCCTCACCTGGAGTATCCCCAAAACGATCTATCCTGTCCCCTACCTGGCGTGGCTGGGATTTCCGAGCTCTGGGTTTGTTTCAGGCGATTACTACCCCATCATCCCGTTTATCTTTATGTATCTTGCAGGATACTTCGCCGCACATATAGCGCAGGGAATCGATAAGACCGTCCCTAGCTGGGCCTACGCCAATCCCGTCCCGGCGCTTGCAATCCTTGGACGTCACGCACTCCCCTTTTATCTGCTGCATCAGCCCATCATTCTGGGCATTTTGGAGCTCGTCTACTCGGTGCGATAACGCTCGAGCCGCGGTGCAATACGAGCCGGCAGCTTCGCCACAATACGAACGCCATCCTCGAGATATTCCTCGTGCAAAAGGGTTCCCTGTTCATGAACCAGCGTGATGAGGGCGCCCTCACGATACGGGATATCAGCAGAGAGCAACACATCGGTGGCAGCCGCCTCACGAGCAATGCGGTCGACGAGATCGTCGAGTCCCTCGCCCGTCTGGGCCGAGAACAGCACGGCCTCGGGATAGCGACGACGGAAGCTCAATCGATCAACGCTATCGAGAAGATCGATTTTATTGAATACGGTCAGCGTTAAACGCTCTCCAGCGCCGATCTCATCAAGCACGCGATCGACCGCCTCGAGCTGCCGCTCATAGTCCTCATCAGACGCATCTACGACTTTGAGAATTAGATCGGCACCCAACACCTCGGACAACGTCGATTTAAAGGCATCGACCAGACCATGCGGCAGCTTTTGAATAAAGCCGACGGTATCAGTAATCGTCATGCCGCGACCGCCGGGCAGGCGATACGAACGCGTCGTCGGGTCGAGCGTAGCAAACAGCTTGTCCTGCGAAAGTACCGTAGAGCCGGTCAGGCGATTGAGCAACGTCGATTTACCGGCATTGGTATAACCGGCTAACGCGACGCGAAACGCCGGTGACTCAATGCGGCTCTTGGACTGGACATTGCGACGCTGTTCAACCTGCTTAAGCTCACGACGAAGCGCGGCAATCTTATTACGAATGAGGCGACGGTCAACCTCGAGCTGGCTTTCACCCTGGCCAAAGCGCGAACCGATGCCGCCGCGCGTCTGCTCCTTGGCAAGATGGCTCCACATACCGCGCAGACGAGGTAACAGATATTGAAGCTGCGCCAGCTGTACCTGTAGGCGTCCCTCACGCGTCTGAGCATGCAGGCCAAAGATATCCAGGATTAGTGCTGTACGATCGATAATCTTTACCGGCTCGCCCACGGCTTTCTCCAAATAGGATTGCTGCGAGGGCGATAAATCGTCGTCGAAGATAACAACATCGACATCCATACGATGCACGAGCCCGCAAAGCTCCTCAACCTTACCGGAACCGATAAACGATTTTGGATACGGCTTAACCAGACGCTGTGACAAACGCGCCACGCACTGGGCGCCAGCCGTATGGGCCAGGCGCTCAAGCTCGTCAAGCGAACGATCGAGCGGCCAGGCGTTATCGCGCCACTCAACTCCGACAAGAACGGCACGTTCGGGCTCAGGCGCCGTGGGAACGAGGGGAAACCGAGCCATTAGGCCGCCTCGATACGGTGAAGGATATCCTCAACGACCCCATCGATCGTAAACTCGTCCATATCGAACCACACGATGCGGTCATCGCGTTTAAACCACGAAAGCTGACGCTTGGCATAGCGACGCGAACGCATCTTGATGAGTTCGCGAGCCTCATCCATAGAAAGCACGCCATTGAAAGCATCAATGATCTCTTTATAGCCAATTGCCTGCATCGAAGTCAGGGCATCTCCCAGCCCCTGACCCATAAGACCGCGGACCTCATCGACAAGACCCTGCTCAAACATCAGATCGACGCGTAGGTTAATGCGTTCATAGAGCACCTCGCGATTTCGCGTCAAGCCAAACCATAGGGCATGATAATGCTCGCGCGGAACACTAAACTGACTTTTTTGCTGTGCATAGGAGATACCATCATCATGCATCTCGAGCGCGCGAATCACACGGCGCACATTATGGGGATGAATAACAGCAGCAGATTCTGGGTCGCGCTCGGCAAGCAGGGCATGCAGTTCTTCCTCGCCAATACGCTCGGCAAGCTCCTGATAGCCTGCACGGCGATCGTCCTCAAGTTCACCCGAGGGAAAGTCCATCTCATCAAGGGCAGCCTTGAGATACAGCCCCGTACCTCCGCAAAAAACCGGCAGGCAACCCGAACCAAGGAGACGTTCAACATGCGCGCGAGCGTCAGCCTGATAAAGCGCAGCAGAATATGCCACACCCGGCTCTACAATGTCGACGAGACGCAGTGGCGCCGTACACTCATTGGGCGCCATCTTTGCGGTACCGATGTCCATGCCGCGATAGATTTGCATCGCATCGCACGACAGCACTTCGGACGAAAGACGAGCGGCCAAACGGTCGGCAACATCACTCTTACCTACCGCCGTCGGACCAACGATCGCAACGGCGGAAAGACCTGCCCCGGGAGAAACCATTAGCGCGGCTCGCCCACAACGGAGCCGGACAAATACCAGGTCTTGGCAACGTCAACGTCAACATCAACGATCTTGCCAACAAGCTGATCGATGCTGTAACCCTCGGGGATAGGCGCATGCACGGTCTGATTCTTGGGACTCTTGCCCAGCAGGACAGCGTCGTTCTTTTTACTCGTTCCCTCAATGAGCGCCGGCACCACAGTATGAAGCTCACCCTGGTTGTACTCGTACGCCGTGGTCTCGATAACCTTAACCAGGCGGTTGAAACGCTCGAGAATAACCTCATGCGGCGTAGGATCGTCAATCTCGGCGGCCGGGGTACCGGCACGCTTGGAATAGATGAAGGTATAGGCCTGAGCATAGCGGACCGTCTCGGCAAGTGAGAGCGTCTGCTCAAAGTCTTCTTCAGTCTCGCCCGGGAAGCCAACGATAATGTCGGTCGAGAGCGCGATATCGGGCATGCGGTTGCGAATGCGATCGACAAGGCCCAGATAGTCCTCGCGTGTATAACGGCGATTCATCTCTTTGAGGATCCGTGTCGAACCTGACTGGACGGCCAGGTGCAGCTGCGGCATAACGGCAGGCGTCTCAGCCATGGCGTCGATGGTCTCGGGGAGCAGATCCTTGGGATGCGAAGACGTAAAGAAGATGCGCTCCACACCCGTATCGCCCACGGCACGCAGCAGATCGGCAAAATGCGGCTTGCCAAACAGATCGCGACCATATGAGTTAACGTTTTGGCCCAGCAGCGTAATCTCACGCACGCCCTGGCGCACCAAACCGGTCACCTCGTCGACAATCTCCTCGAAGGGGCGGCTCTTTTCGCGACCGCGCACGTACGGCACGATGCAATAGGTGCAGAAATTATTGCAGCCTGTCATGATGGGCACCCAGGCGTGATACTGGGTCTCGCGATGCCACGGCATGCTCATAGCATCCGTATCCTCATGCTCATTGGTGCGGATATGACGCTTGCCGTCAAGGAACGCCTCAGCAATGAGCTCGGCCACATGTGCGATGGAATGCGTGCCAAAGATGACATTGACGTTATCGACGTTGGTGAGCAGGCCCTCGCCATCACGCTGCGCGATACAGCCGCCCACGGCAACCACGCGCTTGCCCGAAGGCGAAGGCGGCAGGCTTTTGCAGGAATTGCACTGACCGTACAGGCGAGTATCGGCGGCCTCGCGCACACAGCATGTCATGAAGACAACGATATCGGCATGCTCGGGATCGAGCGCCATGAGGCAACCATACGAATCAAGCAGACCGCTCACACGCTCGGAGTCGTGCTGATTCATCTGGCAGCCAAAGGTGCGGATAAAGTAGGTTTTACCGGCAAGAATATCGCGTACAGAACGCTGATCCATGTGCATAAGTCCTAACGATGGGGAGCGAAACGAGGCAAGCAGAAGCTATGCCACAGGCTTAACATCATCCATGACGACGTTATCCATAGCAGCTCGATTGATTTGGTGAACGTAGATAGAAAGGCGGATGGCCGTGCGCGACTCCCCGTTAATGAGGATGTCGGAGAACACGGGCGCGCAGGAAATATCAAAACCGGTTGGAATCAAAAAACCGCGCGCGATAGCCACGGCCTTAATGGCCTGGTTGACAGCACCGGCGCCGACACACTGGATGTTGACGGGTACGCCATCCTTGACCATGCCGGCGATGGCGCCGGCAACGGACGCGGGCGATGATTTGCTTGATACCTTCAGGCAATCCATGAAGAAACTCCTGCGTTTAAAAGTACGTTTTAACTGCAATAACTTTATCGTACCGAGTGGACTCGGTAAAGGCACTATTCCTCTTTGGCAAGATCGAACGTCACGGTGATTCGATCACGCGAAACGCGAATCTTTGGGTCGCCGCAAAGGTTGAGATAGTACCGGGCGGCAAGGTCATTAAAGTCGCGCTCCACAGCACGCGAAAACTGTGCCATGTCATCCTTGGCAATACGTAGCCCGCGACGATCCTTCGCGAGATCGACAGGAGCCGGCGCATGCGAGGAAGAATCACGCTCGCGCAGCAGACGCGCGGTCACACCGCGAACGGGCTTAATCTGCCCTGCCAAAATGCGATGAGCCGTACGCTCGGACATCTCAAGACCCAAACCCGAACAGATGCGGATAAAGTCCTCGGCATCAGAGGCAAGGCCCAAACGGTCGACAACCGGAAGCTCGCTCTCGTCATCAATGAAAAGGAGACGCGACGTATCGAGCCGGGTAGATGCTTGAGCGTAGAGGGTAGCGGCAATCTCAGACGGAGAGCCCAGATAGACATCGCAACCACGCAACTCTTCGAGCGCAAACTCACAGGCAGCGCGAATAATATTATGCGGACCGCGAGCACAGACATAACGTCCGTCCTCATCCTTGACGGCCTGGGGCCAGCTGGACTGATCAGCACGCTCGCTGAGGCGGTCGGCCGCGACGCTCACCTTAAAGGCTGAACCAAGATTGACACCAGACGTGACGACACGGGCCTCGTCGGTGTTCTGCTTGATCGAAAACAATGCCATGCCACGACCGTGAACGCCCCAACGGTCCATCTTCAAGCTCTCAAGCTTGGAGGTAACGCGGGCATCGAAGATTCGCTCTTGCATATCCTGCGGAACGCCCGAACCGTTATCCAGAAAGACAAGCGTGCGGACGCCATCTTCCTTGGTCGTGGCGAGATAGACCTTGTCGGCACCGGCATCGCGGGCATTACGGAGCATTTCGATGACGATGTCCTCGACATGCTGAATGTCGTGCTTTGCCTGACGCCGCTCGGCCTCCGAAACGCGAAGGCGGACATACCCCTCGCCAAGGTTCTCCTCGACGCGAAGGTTGCCCTCCCCCGACATCGACGCGATAAATGAGATGAGCTCGTTCGCGTCGCTCATGTTATTTAGCGATATCGACAGCGCGGCTCTCGCGAATCACGACGACGCGCACCTGACCGGGATACTCCATCTCTTCCTCGATCTGATGGGCGATATCGTGAGCCAGAACCGTGGACTGGGCATCGGAGATCTTGTCCGGCTGAACCATGACGTGGACCTCGCGACCAGCCTGCATGGCATAGGTACGCTCGACGCCGTCATGGGAGTTGGCGATCTCCTCGAGCTTCTCAAGGCGCTTGATGTAGTTCTCGGCAGACTCGCGACGGGCACCGGGGCGAGAGGCAGAGACAGCATCGGCGGCCTGTACCAGGACATCGAGCACCGTGTTGGGGTCGACATCGGCATGGTGAGCCTCGATAGCGTGGACGATAACGGGCTTCTCGCCATAACGACGGGCGAGCTCGGCGCCGATGACGGCATGCGGGCCCTCGACGTCGTGGTCAATTGCCTTGCCCAGGTCGTGAAGCAGACCGGCGCGCTTGGCGGTCACAACGTCCAGGCCAAGCTCGGAAGCCATCACGCCGCACAGATCAGAGACCTCGAGGGAATGCTGAAGCACGTTCTGACCAAACGAGGTACGGTAGCGCAAAGCACCAAGGGTCTTGACTATCTCGGGGTGCAGGTCGTGGATGCCGGTATCGAAGGCAGCCTGCTCGCCAGCCTCGCGCACGCGCTGCTGAACCAGGTCGGCAGCCTTGTGATACATCTCCTCGATGCGGGCAGGGTGAATGCGGCCGTCGGCGATGAGGTTCTCGAGGGCGACACGGGCGGTCTCACGACGGACCGGGTCGAAGCTCGAAAGAACAACGGTCTCGGGCGTGTCGTCGATCACGAGGTTGACGCCGGAAACCTGCTCGAAGGTGCGGATGTTGCGACCCTCGCGACCGATGATACGGCCCTTGAGGTCATCAGAGGGAATGTGCACGGAGGTAACGGTGACCTCGGCAGTGTGGTCGGCAGCGCAGCGCTGAATCGCCAGGGACAGAATCTCCTGGGCGGTCTTGTGGCACTCGGCGCGAACCTGCTGCTCGGACTCGCGAATAATCGTGGCGGCCTCGTGGGTGACCTCGCCGCGAACCTTATCGAGGAGCTCCTTGTGGGCGTCCTCGCGGGTAAGGTCGGCGATACGCTCAAGCTCGGAGGTCTGCTTTGCGCAGAGCTCCTCGAGCTCACGGGAGCGCTTCTCGACCTGACCGGCCTGGCTGGACAGCTGATGCTCGCGCTTGTCGAGAGCGTCGTTGCGGCGATCGAGGGATTCCTCGCGTTGCATCACGCGATTCTCGAGCGTACGAATCTCGTTCTTACGCTGCTTGTCCTCGGCCTCGGCGGCCTGCTTGTTCTTGATGATCTCCTCTTTAGCCTCAAGCAGAGCCTCTTTTTTGAGGGTCTCGGCCTGACGCTTTGCATCACCGATCAGGGACTCAGCCTGTGCGTGTGCCGACTGGATCTTTTCGTCGGCCTCGTGAAGACTACCCTGCTTGGCGGTGCGCATGTAGGCAATGGCGGCGATGGTACCCAAAACGATGCCAACGAGCGCTGCAATGATAGGCATGCTCACTCCTTTTTATGGATTCGTTACACAACAAAGCGAACCGTCCTTACGAACGGCTCGCGACATTTGAGTAATATGGGCGCAGCTTATGCGGGTCGGATACAGATAAACATATAAACAAACTCATCACAGATGAGCACATATCACAAAGCAAATGACAGTGTTTATCGTACGTTGAACCACAACAACTGTCAAATAAATGGCCCCAGTACGGCGGTTAAAACGCGGTAAACGGCAGGGCCACAAAACGCATACGCCTAAACCGAACATTCCTCGCGTTCAAAATCGAGACGTGCCTTAACGGCATCGGCGGCGATGTGATACGAGAAGCCCTTGCCCATCAAAAACCGAACCAGTTTTTCGAATCCGCGCGTCTCTGGAACACGCCGCTTAGCGAGCAGGGCTGACGCACGCGCCAAATCGTCTTCGACGGCAAAATAATCCTCGGGATAACCGGGAATGTCATCGAGCACGACATGACGGCGCTTGAGCTCGGTCTCGATTTTACGCTGTCCCCAACCACGCCGTTTGCGTTCCTCGATAAAATACGAGCAAAAGCGGCTCTCGTCTAAAAAGCGATACTCGGTGGCGCGCTCGACGGCGAAATCGATCGCGGTCTGGTGAAAGCCGTAGCGCGCCAACTTATCGCGCACCTCGCCCGTCGCATGGTCGCGGCGCGATAACATCTCGGTCACCATGGTAAGTGCACATTTACGCTCGATGAGCTGCACCGCTTCACGAAAGTTGTCCCAATCACAGGGAAGATCTGGACGGTTTTTGACATACAGGCGCGCGACCCGCACGGGAATCCAAATAGTACGCTCAAAACCGTTCTCAAGCTCACAATCGATATGTGCGCTAGGCTTTTTGGACGCATACCCGCTCGAGAACGATGAGGCCGCCTTCTTATCGGGAAAGACGACCGTGGCCTCGGTCACCGTATACGACATGAGCGTAACCGCTACTCGTCGTCATCATCGAGCATGGCGGAACCATCGATGGCGTAAAGCTCGTCAAACTCCTCAGGCGCAGGCTGATCGGTCAGCTCGACCTCGGACGGAGCATCGTCATCAAACTCAAGTCCGCAGGCAAGGCGGACCTTATGCTCAATCTCGTCAGCGCAATCGGGGTGTTCGCGCAGGAAAGCCTTGGCGGCCTCGCGACCGTTGCCGAGCTTTTCCTCGCCATAGGCAAACCAGGAGCCCATCTTCTTGCAGATGCCGCACTCGACAGCCATGTCCAGAATTGAGCCCTCCTTAGAGATGCCCGTACCGTACATGATGTCGAACTCAGCAGAACGGAACGGAGCCGCCACCTTGTTCTTAACGACCTTGGCGCGCACGCGGTTACCGATAACCTCGTCCTTAAGCTTAATGCTGTCGATACGGCGAATGTCGATACGCACCGAAGAGAAGAACTTAAGGGCGCGGCCGCCCGTCGTAGTCTCGGGGTTGCCGAACATGACGCCGATCTTCTCACGCAGCTGGTTAATGAAGATGCACGTCGTGTTGGACTTGGACAGCGAGCCGGCGAGCTTGCGGAGCGCCTGGCTCATCAGGCGAGCCTGAAGACCAACCGTAGTATCGCCGATTTCTCCCTCGATCTCGGCACGCGGGGTCAGCGCGGCGACGGAGTCGACGACGATGGCATCGATGGCGCCGGAACGAACGAGCATGTCAACAATCTCGAGCGCCTGCTCGCCCGTATCGGGCTGAGAAATGAGCACCTCGTCGATATCCACGCCGATGCGCGCGGCATACGTGGGATCGAGCGCATGCTCGGCATCGATAAATGCCACAACGCCACCCATTGCCTGGGCCTCGGCCAGGATCTCGAGCGAAAGCGTCGTCTTACCGGAGGACTCGGGACCGTAAATCTCGACGATACGGCCGCGCGGCACGCCGCCGATACCCAGCGCGGCATCGAGGGCCAGAGCGCCCGTGGGAATGGCCTCGACCTCGAGCTCGGGACCACCGTCGCCGTACCTCATGATGGAACCCTGGCCGAATTTCTTCTCGATCTCGGCCTTGGTGGTGGCGATCATCTCATCGCGCTCTTTACCCGTCGTGCGAGCATGAACGGTACGTACGGGACCTGAATTCTTGGCCATGAATAGCCCTCCTCTTAACAACCTGCATCGATAATAAACGAACGGCTGTTCGTGGTCAACCGTTCAGGCCAATCATATACAGGCAGTCTTTCCAAAACCCAACCAAACGCCGACCAAACACTGACCAAATGCTTGACCACAAAGGGCCAAATAAGAGCAAGGAAGGCAAGAATACGTCTACAACCAGCACAAACGCCAAATGAGCCTAAGGTCCCTATCTCCACAATTAAGGGGCCCAGAGGCCCCTTAAAACACGTCTATTCCATAGAGTTGAGCACAAGGGCAATGCGTCCCAATGCCTCCGCGACCGCATGGGCACGAACACACGAACGGTCGCCCTCATAGTGGCAGCGCACAGAGTCCACGACCGGCACTCCCCCATCGGCGGAACGATGCGCCCAGCCAATATAGAAAGAGCCCGCAGGATCGTCCTCAGTACCACCGCCGGGGCCGGCATAACCCGTTGCGCTCACTGCAATATCGCTCTGATACAGCTCCAGCGAACCCAACGCCATCTCGCGCGCGGTCTGATGCGACACCGCGGTATAGCGGTCGAGCGTCTCCTGCTCAACACCCAGCACGCGATGCTTAATCTCGTCGCAGTACGTCACCGCACCACCGCGCAGCACCGCCGAGGCGCCCGGGATATCGGCAATCGTCGAGGCGATCATACCCGCCGTCAGCGACTCAGCCGTCGAAACCGTCATGCCCCGAGCGCTCGCGCGCTCGACGATATCGCGCGCCAGCTCCTCGTTATGTGCGGAAATCTGCTCAAAAGAGTCCGTCATACTCACCAGGACCTAGACCGAAAAGACGATCTTGCGGCAGTTCCAGAAGTACTGGGCGCCCGAGATAACGGTCAAGACAACGGCAACGGCGTACAGGAAGCGCGACACCGAGTAGATGCCGAGCGTCAGCGCCACCGGGCCAAGGTGCAAGCCGGCCATCGCAAAAACGCACAGGTAACCGCAGATGGAGACCATCGTGGTTGCCGTCTTGTACTTGCCGAGCTTATCGGCCGCAACGACCACACCGGCGGCACTCGCAACCATGCGAAGGGCGCTCACCAGAAGCTCACGGAACAGGATGATGAACACCGACCACACGGTTACGGCGCCAAAGTCCAAGAACAGCAGCAGGGCCGAGAACACGAGCAGCTTATCGGCGATGGGGTCCAAGAATTTACCGAAGTCGGTGATCTCGTTGCGTGAACGAGCCAGATAACCGTCGACCTTATCGGTGCACGACAGGATCACATACAGAATGAAGGCAGCGGCGGCGAGCGGACCGTCGAAGGTGCTCCAATCCGTACCGGCAACGCTCGTGTGAGACAGCGCCGACACGATCATGAACACCGGGATAAAAACGATACGCACACACGTCACGATGTTGGCGGGCGTCCAAACACTCGTCAGTTCCTTATTGCTCTCGTTTGCCACGACGCTCTCCTACTCCACAACATGACCGATAAGCTCATAGCAGAAGCTATCGGTAAACTCGACGGTCAGAATATCGCCCACGGACGCCTCGCTGGCGTCCAAGTGCACCGCGCCATCGGAATCGGGCGCCTGGAACCAGGCATGGCCGATCAGCTCGGCGCCGTCCTCGGTTTCTTCGATACCGTCGACGATCACCTGGGCGCGCTCGCCCACATGTGCGGCGGTGGCGGCAAAACCGAGCGACTCGGCCAGGTCCATGGCCTCCTGGGCGCGCTCGAGCTTGACCTCTTCGTCGACCTGACCCTCCATCTTAGCGGCCAGGCTGCCCTCCTCCTGCGAGTAGGCAAAGACGCTCGTGTAGTCAAAGCCGACGGTGTCCATAAAGTCGATAAGGTCGCGGAACTCGTCGTCGGTCTCGGTCGGGAAGCCGACCATGGCCGTGGAACGGATCACGATGCCGGGGATACGCTCACGCAGATCGCGGAACAGGTCCTCGAGCTCCTGGCGCGAACCAGAACGGCGCATAGCCTTGAGGATGCGCGCGTCGCAGTGCTGAACGGGGATATCGATATAGGGCAGCACCTCGGGTGTATCGCGAATCGTATCGATAAGCTCATCGGTCATGCCCTCGGGCTGCAGATAAAGCACGCGGACCCAGACGTTGTGCGGGCGCACGGCCTCGGCGACGGCACGCAGCAGCTGCGCCAGATTGCGCGGCAAGCCCTCGGCGACATCCTCGTCGGCAAAGTCGGTGCCCCAAATACCCGTGTCCTGGCCGATCAGCACGATCTCGCGCACACCGCCGGCAACCAGGTCGCGCACCTCGGAGATAATGCTCTCGGCATTGCGCGAATGATAGCGACCGCGAATATAGGGGATCATGCAGAAGCTGCAGAAGCGGTTGCAGCCATCGGAAATCTTGACGTAAGCAACGGCGCCCTCGACGGTACGCTTGACCTGCGGGATATAGGCTGCGATCTCACGCTCGACACCCAACACGCCATCGATGACCGCCACGATGCCGTCCTCCTCGTCGGCCTTCACAAAGGCAGCGACCTCGGGCAGCTCGTCAGGCAGGTCGTCGCCATAGCGCGACGGCACGCAGCCGCACATGACGATGGGGCAAGAACGAACGCCGTCCTGAACCTCGTTGGCGAGCTCGAGCGTGGTCTCGATGCTCTCGGACGTTGCGGAAGCGAGGAACGAGCATGTATTGACGATGGCGATATCGGCATCCTGCGGATCGAATGCCTCCTCGTAGCCTGCGGCGGTCAAAAGAGAACGCATGCGGTCGGTGTCAACCTCGTTCTTAGCGCACCCGAGGGTGATGTAGAGCACGGAGCCCAACGGTGTATCCATGTTGGAGAGCGGTCCTTTCGAATGATATTAGCGGTAGTTGGTGAACTGCAGCGGCTGGCCGTAGTCCTGGTCGCGCAGAAACTGGATCACGGTCTGCAACGCGTCCTTCGAAGCAGAGGAAACACGCAGCTTGTCGGCCTCGATGGTCACCTTGACCTTAAGCTTTTGGTCCTTGATGTCCTTGTTGATCTTCTTGGCGGTCGCCTGGTCGATACCCTCGACGATATGGCCGAGCACGCGCACGGTGCCGCCCGATGCCGCCTGCGGAGCATCCCACAAGACAGCCTTGAGGTCGATGCCGCGCTTGATGAGCTTGGAGCTCAGCACGTCGACAATCTGTTTGGAGACAAAGTCGGCCGGGGCGTTGATCGTAAAGAGCTTGTCGCCCTTCGAAAGCTCAATCGTAGCGCCGGAATCCTTAAGGTCATAGCGCTGGGAAATCTCGCGCGTGGTCTGCTGGAAGGCGTTGTCGACCTCTTGCATGTTGACCTCGGACACGACGTCGAAGCTGGAATCTTTAGCCATGATGTTTCCTTTCGCGTACGAGCGGCTTAGTAGCTATCGTACGAATAGTCGGTAGAATCGGTGGGCGTTTGACCGTCAGTTGCGGTAACGGCACCATCCGTGGACTGGGCATCGGTACCGTCGGAGGTGTCGGTACCATCGGTGGTGTCGGCACCATCGGTGGTGTCGGTACCATCAGAACTTTCACCATTCGCGGAATCAGTCGTCTCCTTCTTGGGAACGGTGATCGTCACACGCGCCACGCCCGAGGTCTTGGTATCGTAACGGACCTTTTCACCGTTCTTGGTAACGGTGACATCGGAAGGCTTGGACGTGGTGATCTCGATCGAGGACTCGGGCGTGTACTCCTGCTCAAAGGGGCCAGTCGCCTGGGCGCCATAGACCGACTTGCCGTCGACCTTGACCTCAATCCACGCGGTCTTTCCCTTGGCAACAGAGACCTTGACCTTCGTGACCTCGTTCTCTTCCTTCTTGGCCGTCTTGGTGGCGTCCGAATCGGTCGACTCATCCGTCGCCTCATCGGTATCTTCGTCCTCGTCGACCGTTTCGGTCTTCTTAGAAGACTTCTTGGTCGTCGTCTTGGTGGCAACGGGCGTCTCGGGCGTCGACTCGGGCGCCGAGGAGCCGCAGCCACGCAGGAGCACCACGATGAGCACGATCAGCAGCAGCGCCACGGCGCCGATGCCGGCGTAGACGATACGCGGATCGAGCCCGTTGTTTTGAGGAGTACGTGATCCGCCGCGTCCACGACTGGAACTGCTGCGGCCGCCTCCCTGAGGCATACGACCACGATTGCTATCGGAACGGCCGCGATAGCCACCCTGGCCCTGAAGGCTGCGCTGACCCGAGCGGGGCGCAAGTTCACCTCGGCCTTGATAGCCACGCTGGCCCGAACGCGGAGCCGAGGAGCGCTGGCCATACGGCTGTGATTGAGAGCGAAGACGCGGCGTCACCTGCGTGGTATCGGCATCCGCATAGCCACCGCGAGAGCGTCCCGTAGAGGCACCACGGTAACCGCGATCGGAATAGCCGCCGTCGCCGTAGCCGGCACGAGGGTCACGCGCCACGCCGCGAGCAGCGGGAAGCGCACGGTCCTCGGGCATCGGCGTACTGCGGAACCGGTCACGCTGTGAGCGAATTTCCTCGCCCGAACCCGTCTCGGTAATATAACCGGCCTGCTGAGGACGCTGTCCATAGCGGGTCGAACGACCGCCCTGAACCATCAGGAAGCGCCCGTTATCGACCGAGGAACGCGAATTGACGTAGCCGGCGGCGTCCTGAAAACGACCGCCCTGCTGCGACGTCTCGCGTTCGTATGCCATCAGATCGTCAAAGTAGGCATTGACGACCTCGCGCGGATTGAGGCCCAAAAAGCGAGCATAGCTCGAAATCATGCCCTGCGCATAGCCGCGCGGCGGCATCGAAGCAAAGTTACCGGTCTCGAAAAACTCGATGATCTGCGGCCTGATTTTGATGGTGTTGGCGACTTGCTGAATGGAAAGGCCCATTCGGCGACGCTGCTCGAGCAGCATGTCACCAAAGCGTGCAGCCATCAGAATCCTCCAAACTCACGATCTTCACGTGCCATATCGGCGTCGACAGATTCCAGCGCGGCAAGCCCCTCCTCGTCCAACAGGACCTCGCGCGGCTTGGAACCGTCGGGCGGGCCGACGACACCCTTTTCTTCCAGCATGTCCATAATACGCCCGGCACGCGCATAGCCAACCTTCAGACGACGTTGCAGGCCAGATGTGGAGCCAAGCTGCGATTCCACCACAATATGGGCGGCTTCCCAAATGAGCGGATCATCGTCTTGCGGCTCGGCGACTCCGGTACGGACAATGCCGCCGCCACCCGCCATGGACATGGAAGCGGGCGCCACGGCAGACAGGATCTCCTCGTGGTAGTCGGGCTCGCTCTGCGACTTGACGAACTCGACGATCTCGTTGATTTCATCATCCGAGACAAAGCAGCCCTGGATACGGCGGGGCTTGCCCCAGTCGACCTTAGAGAACAGCATGTCGCCCAAACCGGTGAGCTTTTCGGCACCCATCTGGTCGATGATGACGCGCGAGTCAATGCCCGTGGCGACGTTAAAGGCGATGCGGTTGGTGATGTTGGCCTTGATGAGGCCCGTCACCACGTTGGAGCTCGGGCGCTGCGTGGCCACGATAAGGTGGATACCGGCGGCACGGCCCAGCTGAGCAATACGCACGATCGAGGCCTCGACATCCTTACCGGCGACCATCATCAGGTCCGAGAGCTCGTCGATGATGATGACCAGGTAGGGCATCTTTTGCGGCGGGTTATCGTAATGCTCAAACTCGCCGGCGGCCTGCTTTTCGTTGTAGGTCGAGATCTTACGCACGTTGAGACGCTCGAAGACCTTCAGGCGACGCTCCATCTCGGACACCGCCCACTGCAGAGCGCTCGCGGCCTGCTTGGGCTCGGTCACTACAGGCACGTAAAGATGCGGCAGACCGTTATAGCCCGCAAGCTCGACGCGCTTGGGGTCGACCATGATCAGGCGAACGTCCTCGGGAAGAGCGCGCATGAGCAGAGTCGTGATGATGGAGTTGATCATGACCGACTTACCGGAACCCGTGGTACCGGCGATCAGCAGGTGGGGCATCTTGGCAAGGTCGGCGACGACCGGCGTACCCTCGGCATCTCGACCGATGGCCAGCTCGAGCGGACCGCCCTTCACATAGGGAAGCACGTCGCCCAGGTTGACGTTCTGGCGCTTGCGATTGGGGATCTCGATACCCACAAGCGAGGTGCCGGGGATCGGGGCAAAGATACGCACCGACTGGGCAGCGAGCGATAGCGCGATATCGTCCTCGAGGCTCGAAATCTTGCTCACGCGCTCGCCCTCGCCAGGTTGCAGCTTAAAGGTCGTCACCGTGGGGCCGGCGATCCAGCCGACCACGCGGGCACTACGACCAAACTCCAACAACGTGGACTGAAGCGACTCGGCAGTCTGTTCCAGCTCCTTGTCAGAAGACGCGGAGGACGCCGACTGCGGGTTGGCATGCAGGATTTCGAGCGGCGGAAGCTTGAGGCCATCCTCTTCTTCGCCCTCGTTATCTGCGGAAGCATTGTCTGCTCCCCCATCGCTAGCCGCGGCCGATTCGACAGCACTCGAGGCAGGCGCATCGGCAACCTTGGGATGCTTCAGGAAATCGGGGATCTGCGGAGCTGCCGAGACAGGATTCACGGCAAAAGGCGGCTCGGACTCGTCGATCTTATCGGGGTCATCTTCCATCGAAAGCTGACCGGTTACCTGGTCGCGCTTTGCATGGCGGCGCGGCAGCAAAGTTGTCTTTGCGGTCTCAATCGGAGCCTCGTCGTCCTCGTCATCGCCCTCGGTGAGCTCAATCTCGCTCTCGGACCAAGACGGGTCGGGCTCGCTCGTATTGAGTTTGGGCGCAGCCTTGCCCTTCTTGGCATGGCGGCGCGGCAACAGCGTTGTCTTGGCCCGCTCGGCCTCCACGGCATCGGACACGTCGACAAACGGATCATCGTCCTCGTCGTCATCATCCAAAACCGGGTCCACATCGTTGCCCATGATCGTGGTCACGGCAGCATCGGAGCCCTTTTGACGAAGAATGCTCAGGTTCGGACGGGCAACGCCGGGCACCGACAGGGCTTCGTCGTCACCCCACGGGCTGGAGTTGACATCGGCACGACGGCGCTCGGCAAAATCGGCCGCACGGTCGCGAGCAGAGCGCAAAACGCCACCAACCGAAAAGCCGATGATGACCAGGCCCACGACGACAAGGCCCAACAGGACCACCATCGCGATAGGCTTACCCAGGGCATTCTGCAGCGCACTCGCAATAAACGCACCGATGTAGCCACCCGAGGCGGACAGATTTTGCGGCGTGAACATAAGGTCGCACGAGTCGCTCGTACCCGGCACCATCAGCGAAAGAATAGAAACGACGGCGATAAAGACCACGGCGCCGCCCGCAACAGAGCGCACGTTGAGCGGCGAATCCTCGCCTAAAAAGAGCGTGGCGGCAAACAGCAAAATGACGATCGGCAGAACGTAGGCGCCCAGACCAAAGCCCAGGTGGTAGAAACCGGCAACCGCAGCCGTAACGGGCGCAGTCGCCGGCGAAATCACGGCAATAAAGGACGCAATCGCCAAAACGGCGATGACCACGCCGGCGATATCGCGATTTGCTGAGGGCTCGACCAAGGGCTCAAAATCGTCGAAGTCCGCCTCGTGGCCCTTATTGGCACGCAGATGGGAACCGGCACCCTTAGCAGATGCCGGTTGGTTATTGGCCTTATTGCCTTTGGCGTTTTGTGCAGATCCGCGCGCCAAACTAAACCTCCATGACGACCGGGATGATCATCGGGCGGGTGCGCGTACGGCTCCAGATAAAGTTAGAGAGCGAGTCGCGCACGGCCTTGCGAATGGCATCGGAACCGCTGCTCGTAAAGCTGAACTTGCCCTTCTCGATCGTCTTCATGATGGACGCGGAGGCATCCTCGGAGAACTGGTCGTCGATAGCAAACGAGACGCCGCGGCCCGAGAACTCGATGGCCTCGATCTTCTTGTGCTTGAGCGAGACGATGGCAACGGCCGTGACCATACCGTCGTTGGCGAGCTTCTGGCGATCGCGCAGGACGATGGGGTCGGTATCGCCGATACGCAGGCCGTCGACGTAAACGACGCCCGACTCGACGGGTGTACCGCGCTTGACGATACCACCGCGCATCTCGAGCGTGTCTCCGTTATCGAGGATAAAGATATGATCGTCCTTGATGCCCATCTTGCGGGCCAGCTGGGCATGGGCGCGCAGATGCACGGCCTCACCGTGAACCGGCATAAAGTACGTGGGCTTGGCCATGGCCATCAGGAGCTTGAGCTCCTCCTGGCTGCCGTGACCCGAGACGTGGACGAGGGCGCGGTTCTTGTCCCACACGTCGCAGCCGAGCTTGGCGAGGCTGTTAACGACCTGCTGGACGGCTTTCTCGTTGCCGGGGACCGGCGTGGCCGAGAGGATGACGGTATCGCCCTCGTGGATGGAGAGCGTCTTGTGCTCTCCGTTGGCCATGCGGGACAGGGCCGACAGCGGCTCGCCTTGAGAGCCGGTGCACATGACGACAATTTTGTCATCGGGCAGGTTATCAATGTCGAAGGCATCGAGGATATCGGCATCGTCGATGTTGAGGTAGCCGAGCTCACGCGCCACGCGGGTGTTCGTGAGCATGGAGCGGCCGGTCACGACGACCTTGCGGCCGCACTTGCGGGCGGCATCGCAGATCTGCTGCAGACGATGGATGTGGCTCGAGAACGACGCGACGAACACGCGACCCGGGGCGTTCTTGATGGCGTGCAGCAGGTTGGGTCCAACCTCGGCCTCGGACTTGGTAAAGCCGGGAACCGTGGCATTGGTGGAGTCGGAAAGCAGTAGGTCGATGCCCTGCTTGGCAAAGCGGCTGATAGCGGCATAGTCGGGCGTGACGCCGTCGATGGGCGTCTGGTCGAGCTTAAAGTCGCCCGTGTGCATAACGGTGCCCTGATTGGTGCGGATGAACACGCCCAGAGCGCCGGGGATGGAGTGCGTCATCGAGAAGAAGTCGAGCGAGATGCCGCCGAGGTTGACATGGCTGCCGCCCTTGACCTCGCGGAATTTGGGTGCGCGGATGCGGAACTCAGAAAGCTTGCCCTCGATAAAGCCAAGCGTCAGCTTGCTCGAGAAGATGGGCACCTTATTGTTGAGGTCCTGCAGCAGATACGGAAGCGAACCGGTGTGGTCCTCGTGGCCGTGGGTGACGACGATACCGCGGAGCTTCTCCTCGTTCTCCAGGACATAGGTGTAGTCGGGAAGCACCAGGTCGATACCGGGCTGGGAGTCATCCGGGAACATGAGACCGGCGTCGACGAGCACCATGTCGTCGCCGCACTCGAAGACCGTCATGTTCTTACCGATGCCGTCAAGGCCGCCGAGCGGGATGATCTTCAAGGGAGATGATTTTTTAGCTGCCATAGGTTAGTGTGGTTTCCTTTCTTCGAAACGGGTCTGGAACAACCGACGGGGCGCTTCTGGCAAACCGACCGCCGGGAACGTACAAACATGCATCACAGAGTCGATGCAATAACCACAGTATGATACCCATTTGCACAACAACAGACCACCCATGCATCAAAGCCCCATCTGAACCGGTCTATCCCGTCGGTTTCCCGTGGGGCGGGCACTGATGAAGTTTATCGCGAGTTCCGCACGAACAGGAGGCCACTTAATGTGGCCTCCGTCGTGAGCAGGACTGTAGAGCAGGAAAGTTCATATGCGGCCGCTGGCGCCCGGGCAGCGTCGGGGACCGCACCCGTACGACTACAGCGTCATGTTTGGATCGGCGTCGACGTCGAACGGCGAGATTTCACCTCGGTCGAATTTACGGCGGGCGACCTCCGCGATCATGGCTGCGTTATCGGTACAGGCAGACAAGGGCGGCACCGTTACGCGAATCCCCTGACGCCCAAGCTTCTTGATCATCATCTCGCGCAGATGCGGGTTGGCCGAGACGCCGCCACCGATGCAGTATTCCTTGCATCCGGTAGCGTGCAGTGCGTTTTTGGCCTTCTTGTACTGCACGTCAAAGACAGCTGCCTCAAACGAAGCCGCCAGATCGGGAAGGTGAATCGTGCGCCCGGCCTTGGTCTCTTGCTCGATGTAGAGCGTCACCGCCGTCTTGAGGCCCGAAAGCGAGAAGCGGTAGTCCCCCCTGCTGTTAAGCGCACGGGGGAAATCGATCGCCTTGGGGTTGCCCGTCTCGGCCAGCTTGGAAATGATGGGGCCACCGGGATAGCCCAGACCCAACGCCTTGGCTACCTTGTCGAAGGCCTCGCCCACAGCGTCGTCGAGCGTCTCACCGAGCACCTCGTAGTCGCCCCACGCCTTCACGTGCACGAGCATGGTGTGCCCGCCCGAGACAAGCGTGAAGATAAACGGCGGTTTGAGGTCGGGTTGCGCCAGCAGGTTGGCAAACAGATGACCCTCAAGATGATTGACGCACACGAGCGGCTTGCCGGCAGCGTAGGCAAAGCCCTTGGCGAAGGCGACGCCAACCACGAGCGCGCCCACCAGGCCCGGACCCTGTGTCACGCCCACGGCGGCAAGCTCGCTGGGGGCAATGGCTCCGCCCGTAAGGCCCAGCGATGCTGCGGCATCCTCGAGCGCCGCATCCACGACACTCACAATCACCTCAACGTGCTTGCGCGAGGCGATTTCGGGCACCACGCCGCCAAAGCGGGCATGGAAATCAATCTGTGTCGACACCTGGTTGGCCAGCATATTGCCATCCGCATCGATAATCGCCACGGCCGTCTCGTCGCAGGAACTCTCGATAGCGAGCACTAGGCGGCGGCGCTCAATTTCGGCACGCTCTCCCTCGGAGCGCCCAGGCGCAGGCAGCGGCCATACGCGCTGCTCTGCCGCCGTCGGCTCGGGCGAAGCATTGTCGACCGGAAGCACCAGGGGCAGCGGGGCCGTCATGACGATGGCATCCTTGCCGGCACCATAGTAGCCGCGGCGCCGTCCTGCCTCGGTAAAGCCCAGAGCGTTATAGAGCGCAATCGCGCCCTCATTGCCGTCCTCGACCTCGAGCGAAGCCGTGGTGCAGCCGAGCATCTGGGCATCATAGCTCACATGCGACAGCAGCTTGCGGGCAATGCCCTCACGGCGATGTGCCGGATCGACGGCGACATCCAGAATCTGCACATCACCGTCCACGACCATACCGCCGGCAAGGCCCAGTAGCTTGCCGTCGTCGTGTGCCACCCACCAACTACGCGGCGCAGCGACGTCCTCGCCCAGTTCGGACAGGAACATGCCCGGCGTCCACGCCTCGTGTCCGGCACCTTCAAAGCAGGCAGCCTCCAGCGCGCTCGCGCCCTCGGCATCCGCCGCGCCCATGGGACGGAACTGCAGATGACGACCGGCGAGCTCATCGGCAACGCCCGTAATTCCGCTCTGCGCACTCTCGGCAAGACCAAGACGCTTGCGCTCGTTTTCCTCGGCATCCGAAAGGCGCGTGTAAATCGGCAGGACGCGGGCCGGATCGCCGTCACCCGCAGCGTGCGCGAGCAGCAAGCCCTCGCCCGAAGGCCACCACAGGTCGCGCTCCACGCAGCGGGCGGTCTCGTCCTCACCCAGCAGCTTGCCATAGCGCACGAGACCGTCACCGGTCAGCTGAACCTGGTCCCAGTCCGCTGCTCGGCGCCACTCATCGAGCGCCACGGCGGCCTTGACCACGTGTTCGCGCTCAAATTGACGCTCGGGACCCTCATCGACCAGCATATACAGCGCCGGATATACCTCACCGCGCATAGCATCGGCCAAGATACCAAGCTTGCCGCGCACGCCAGCCTTCCACGCCGTCCAAGCGCAAGCGTCGAGCGTCGACACGCCCAGCAGCGGAACATTGGCACCACGCGCGAGGCCCTTGGCAGTGGAGATGCCGATGCGCACACCCGTAAAGGACCCCGGGCCGCGACCGACCACATAGCAACCAACATCGCTGCGATCCAGACCGGCTTGAGCCAGCACGCCATCAACGGTATTCACGAGCTCAACGTTGGCGTGACGGCGACACATGTGGTCGCCACTCACGAGCTTCGTCTCGCCCGTCTGCCCATCAATCCAGCTTGCCGCGCAGGCAAGCATGTCGGTCGAGGTATCGAGCGCCACCACCAGCGCGTTGTCGTTATGCAAGCTCATCTTGTACAGCCTTATCAATCAAATGGGAAAGCTCCATTGCGCGGTCACCGTGCGCCTCAAGCGTTATCGTTCGCACATCGCTGTCGCCCTCATCACGCTTGAGCGTCACCGAAAGATACTCATCCGTCAGCTCGTCCTGGAATTGTTCGCCCCATTCCAGCAGGCAAGCACCCTCATAGCCCAGCACATCGAAAATGCCCGTATCCTCGAGCTCGTAGGCATGCTCCAGGCGGTATAGATCAAAGTGAAACAGCGGAATACGACCTTGATCGTGAACGGCCATGAGCGCAAACGTAGGACTCGTAACCATATGCCCATCGCCCAGCCCGCGCGAGACGCCCTTGGTAAAGTGAGTTTTGCCCACTCCCAGGCCACCGGTCAGGATGAGCACATCGCCGTCCTCAAGGCACGGTGCAATTAGCTCGCCAAAGTACTCCGTATCGGCAGCGCAAGTCGTTTTGTAAGTACCTACCCCCAGGCGCTCCAGGGACATATATGCTCCTTATTATTCCGAGGCGTCCTCTGGTGCGGGATGTCGCTCCAGATAATCGCCCAGCATCTTAAAGTCTTCCTCCAGCAGCTCCTGCCACGCCGGATTGCGCAGCGCTGCTGCCGGATGAAAAGTGGGCATTACTACAAAATGCCCCATCTGGTGGAACCTGCCGCGCAGCTTAGTAATGCCAATCTCGGTCTTAAGCACAAAGTGCGTCGCGGGGTTGCCGAGCGTCACGATAATATCAGGCCAGATGCTTCGAATCTGCTCACGCAAAAACGGCGAGCAAGCCAGCACTTCCTCGGGACGCGGATTGCGGTTTCCCGGCGGGCGGCACTTAAGCACGTTGGCGATATAGACGTCCTCGCGTTTGAGCCCCGCCAGCGACAAAATGCCGTTGAGGTCCTCGCCTGCCGCCCCCACAAAGGGCTCGCCCTGCAAATCCTCGTTGCGACCCGGCGCCTCACCGATAAACATGACGCGAGCGCGAGGGTTTCCCACGCCAAACACGATATTGTGACGCGACTGGTAGAGCTGGCAGAGGTGACAATCGCCCAGAACGGCCTCAATTTCCTCGAGTGCGACCTCACGTGGTGCCTGATGGGTATGGCCGGGGATGTGCATGACGCCCATAGCGGCTCCTACACGTAGACCTTGTCGAGACGCATGCCAAAGCCGCAGGCGACCTCGTAGTTAATCGTTCCGCGCAGTCGGGCCATCTCGTCCATAGTGATCTCGGCATCGCCATCGCGGCCGACAATGATCATCTCGTCACCATACTCGGCCTCGGGAATCTCGTGTGCCGGGTTGGACTGAATGGCGACCATAAACTGGTCCATGCAGATATTGCCAACCTGATGCACGCGCTCGCCGCGATACAGCACATCCATACGATTGGAAAGCGTACGCGATAGGCCATCGGCATAACCGATCGGCAGCGTGCAGATCTGAACGCGCGTACGCGGTACGCGGTAGGTAAAACCGTAGCCCACGCCCTCACCCATCGCAGGGTGTGCCACGCGCGTCACACGCGCATGGACGCTCATAACGGGATCAAGCTGCATCACGCGGCCACTCAGCTCGCACGGCTGCATGCCATACAAGCCAACGCCGGCGCGGATCATATCAAAATGCATCGAGGGATCGAGCATCGAGGACGGCGTGTTGGCGCAGTGCACGATACCGCACTCAAAACCCGCATCCTTAATGGCCTGAACGGCCTCGGTAAAGCGCTGACACTGCAGCTTGTAGTCCCAGCCCGAAGGTTCATCGGCCGTGGCGAAGTGCGTAAATACGCCGTCGCACTGAATACCGCGATGGAAATTTATACCGCGGACAAAGTCGAGCACCTGCGTGTAGTGAACGCCGATACGATTCATGCCCGTCTCGATGGCGAGATGATACTTACCCACTTTGCCCGCCGCGACGGCACATTCGCCATACGCAAGAGCAAAGTCAGACGTATAGACCGAGGGCATGATATCAAACTCGAGCAACGTCGGAATGGCCTCGATAGGCGGCTCGCTTAGGATGAGGATGGGTTTCGTAATCCCGCCCTGTCGGAGCTCAACGCCCTCGTTAACCGTCGCCACGGCAAACATGTCGGCACCGGCCGAATACATGATCTTGGCGCACTCAACAGCTCCATGACCATAAGCATCGGCCTTGACCACGCAGCACAGGCGCTGACGTGGATTCAGCAAGTTCTTATAGGCCCTCGTGTTGCGGCGGAGCGCCCCGCGGTCGATCTCGACCCAGGACCAGCGCGTCAAATCGGCTTTGTTCATGATTAGTCATCCGACCCTTCGTCCATGATTCCCAGATCTTCGAGCGCATCCTTTGCCGCCAGCTCCATGGCAGGACCGATCAAGTCGATAAGATCGGTCGCGATGACGCTCTTCTCACCATACTCCGTCGCCGCGGCAAAACCGGCGTAGCTGTGAAGTGCGACGGCGTACGAATACAGCAACTCCCAACGATCCATCTCGTCGCGCATGGTGGCAAGCGTGCCGGCCAAAATACCCGCGAGAACATCACCCGAACCGGCAGTTGCCAGAGAAGCCGGACCCGAGAGCGGCAGCAGCACACGCTCAACGCCACAGATAGCCGTCGTCGGCCCCTTGGCAATGACCACCAGATTGTCGGAGCCTGCAGCCCAGACAACCTTCTGCGCGGCCGCAATCGCGGTACCAAGGTCGTTCACCTCGTCACCGGCAACCAGACGCGAAAGCTCACGATAGTGCGGCGTCATAACCAACGGCTGCTCGCGACGATACATCTCGGGATTACTATCAATACCGTCAATGGCAATCTTAGCAAGGCAGTTGAGTGCATCGGCGTCCAAAATAAGCGGCACATCAAGCTCGAGCAAGCCCGAAACCACCTGCATAGCGCCAGCAGATGTCGTCATACCGGGACCGCACAGTACACAGCTGTACTTCTTTGCAATCTCGCACACAGTCATGCGCGCAGCGGCGCCAAAGGAGCCGCGGGAATCAGACGGAATAGCAAAGACGGGAATCGAAGGAAGTGCCATGCGAATAAGATTGGCGCAGGCGTCAGGAGCCGCGACTGCCACGTAACCAGCACCCGCGCGAGCTGCAGACTTGGCCGCCATAATGGCAGCACCAGGATATTGCGCAGATCCGGCGACAATAAGCACAGAGCCACGGGAATACTTATCGATATTCGTAGGTAGTGGAGCAAAGTAATCAACTAAGTCACCGGGCTCGACAATCTCGGCGGCGTGGTCGACATCATCGATGACCTCGTCAAGACGGTCGTAAAGATTGCCGCAGATCAAATCGCCAGCATACTCAGGGCCATCAGCGCTATACAGACCAATCTTGGGCGCAATCATCGTCACCGTATGCTCGGCACGAATGCAGTCGTCATCAACAACGCCCGTCTCGGCATTCAGGCCCGAGGGGACATCAATGGATACGACACAATCGGCGCATTCATTGACCGTAGGAATCCAGATGGAGAACGGCGCACGCAGATTCCCGTGGAAACCGGTTCCAAAAATGGCATCGACAACAACATCGGCCTTATCGATCAAAACCTCGAGTTCGTCACGCGAGGGGCCGACGCAAACGTGCACATCGCGGCCGGCAGTACGACGAGCAACATGACGTGCCAGAGCAGCAGGAATCTCATCTGGCTCAACCGGAGAAACGATATCGACGTCCACACCCTTATGGCTCAGAATATCGGCGGCAACCCAACCGTCTCCGCCATTATTACCAAAACCGACCAGAACGAGAACCCGATCGGGATTGAGCTTCAAGACCTCGTTGGCGGCAAACTCACCCGCTAGCTCCATAAGCTCGGCCTTCGAAGTCCCTTCGCGTTCGATGATGTCCTCGAGACGAACGACTTCTTCGGTACTCAAAACCGGTTTCATCTATGCTCCTAGCGTATCTTGCGAAGCATCGCCCAGGTGCTCCGTCAATGCTGAATTCTGCAGCTGCTCAAGCTCATCTAAAACAGAGCGAGCCTCTTTAAATGTCTGCGCTACGCGTTTCTTGGTACTCACCTTTTCCTCTTTTGGCTTAGGCCGAGCATCTTCGGTAATCGCGATGGCATTCGCAACGGCTAAATCTCCTGTAAGCGTAATGGAAAGAGCGACCTCAACAACACCCAGCTCTTGAGCGATCTCGAGAGCACGGCCCGAAAGCAGCGCCTTCGGTTTGCCGAGTTTATCACGCGTAACCGAAACATCCTTGCGACCAACGCCTTGACTAAAACCCGTGCCGAGAGCTTTAAGTACCGCCTCGCGCGAAGCAAAGCGGCTCGCATAGTGAGCAGCGGGACGCGATGATGCATCACAATACACACGCTCTTCTTCGGTAAACACACGCCGAGCAAACGACGGCGTCTTTTCAAGAATTGATTTCATACGGGAAATCTCGACGATATCAACGCCGATACCAGCTTCAGCCATGTTCACCTCCATATCGCACAGACTAAGTTATTGTAGCCCGTTCACAGAAGATGCGACAAACGAGGGTTATAAAACACAGCTACTATGTGAGACAAAAGCCCGTAAACGCAAAAAAGGGGGAGGCCGCGAGGCCTCCCCCTTCCAAGTTCAAGCGTACGGCTCGGTGCCGTCCACCGGTCAGCGGCGCCCTGGCCTCCCACGGGCTGACCCCGCAGTACTCTCGGCGCGATGGGGCTTAGCTTCCGGGTTCGGAACGGGACCGGGCGTGCCCCCCATGCTCTGGCCGCTGACCGGTGGGCGGCGCCCACCGTTACGGTGTCCTGGGTCTCACTCTACACGTGCCCTGGGGGCCGCATGGCGCATAGGGGAGATGACTCGGGGGCATCCTCGTGCCCGGACCGCGCGTGAGCGCTGGGTCCCGCGGGCCGCGAGGTGCGGTTCCGGAAGAGCTCGGGCGATTAGTGCGGCTCGGCTGAGGCTGTCGCCAGCCTTGCACCTGCCGTCTATCGACCAGGTAGTCTACCTGGGCCCTTACCGGAAGGAGAACTAATCCCTGGAACGGCTTCCCGCTTAGATGCCTTCAGCGGTTATCCGCGCCGCACGCGGCTACCCGGCCGTGCCGTTGGTCGACAACCGGTTCACCGGAGGTGCGTCCACCCCGGTCCTCTCGTACTGGGGGCAGCCTCCATCGATTCTCCTGCGCCCACGGAGGATAGGGACCGAACTGTCTCACGACGTTCTGAACCCAGCTCGCGTACCGCTTTAAACGGCGAACAGCCGTACCCTTGGGACCTGCTCCAGCCCCAGGATGCGATGAGCCGACATCGAGGTGCCAAACCTTGCCGTCGATGTGGACTCTTGGGCAAGATCAGCCTGTTATCCCCGGAGTACCTTTTATCCGTTGAGCGACGGCCCACCCACTCGGGGCCGCCGGATCACTAGAGCCTGCTTTCGCACCTGCTCGGCTTGTGGGCCTCGCAGTCAAGCCCGCTTGTACTCTTGCATTCAAAAGGACGGTTGCCGACCGTCCCGAGCGGACCTTCGCGCGCCTCCGTTACCCTTTAGGAGGCGACCGCCCCAGTCAAACTGCCCGCCTGGCACGGTCCCCGAGCCGGTTGACGGCCTCGGGTTAGGACGCCGGTCGCGCGAGGGCAGTATTCCAAGGGCGGCTCCCCGGGGGCTGGCGCCTCCGGATCTGTGCCTCCTGCCTATCCTCTACACGCGGGACCAGCGGCCAATGCCAAGCTGCAGTGAAGGTTCACGGGGTCTTTCCGTCCTTCCGCGGGTAAGTCGCATCTTCACGACCAGTGCAATTTCACCGGGTCCATGGTCGAGACAGCGCCCAAGTCGTTGCGCCTTTCGTGCAGGTCGGAACTTACCCGACAAGGAATTTCGCTACCTTAGGACCGTTATAGTTACGGCCGCCGTTTACCGGGGCTTGGCTTCGGGGCTTCGCCGAATCGGCTAACTCCTCCGCGTGACCTTCCGGCACCGGGCAGGCGTCAGACCCTATACGTCGCCTTGCGGCTTCTGCAGAGTCCTGTGTTTTTGGTAAACAGTCGCTTGGGCCCTTTCGCTGCGGCCCCCCGGCGCTCCCCGGGCGAGCCGGTTCACGCTGGGGGGCGTCCCTTCTCCCTAAGTTACGGGACGATTATGCCGAGTTCCTTGACCATGGTTGCCCCGATCGCCTCGGAATGCTCTTCCTACCCACCTGTGTCGGTTTTGGTACGGGCGGCGTGGGCGCTGCCTAGGGATTTTTCTAGGAGGCATGGAATCCGCGACTTCGCCGCATGGCTCGTCTCGCGTCTCGGGATTGTTGGGGACCGGATTTCCCTGGGCCCCTCCCTACGCGCTTTCACGGGGACGTCCAGAACCCCGCTCGCGTATCCTTCCCCGTCGTCCCATCGGTCGTAGCGCGCCCGCGCCGGCACGGGAATGTCTGCCCGTCGTGCATCGGCTGCGCCTTGCGGCCTCGCCTTAGCTCCCGGCTGACCCTGGGGGGATTAGCCTCGCCCAGGAAACCTTGGGTTTTCGGCGGAGCGGTTTCTCGCCGCTCTCTCGCTACTCATGCCTGCATCCTCACTTCCATGCCGTCCACCGGGGCTCGCGCCTCCGGCTTCGCCCGGCATGGAAAGCTCCCCTACCAATCAAATTCATGATTCCGCCGCTTCGGCGCCGTGCTTGAGCCCCGCGCATTGTCGGCGCGCCCCCACTCGACCAGTGAGCTGTTACGCACTCTTTGAATGCATGGCTGCTTCTAAGCCAACATCCTGGTTGTCTGGGCGGGCGCACATCCTTTGCCACTTAGCACGGCCTTTGGGGCCTTGGCGGGCGGTCTGGGCTGTTTCCCTCTCGAGCGCGCAGCTTAGCCCACGCGCTCTGACTCCCGGGGTCGGAACCATCGGCATTCGGAGTTTGGTCTGGGTCGGTAGGCGGTGAGGCCCCCTCGCCGGTCCAGTGCTCTACCTCCGATGGTCAATGCCCGGGGCCAGCCCTAAAGCTGTTTCGGGGAGAACGAGATATCTCCGGGTTTGATAGGCCTTTCACCCCTATCCACGGGTCATCCCCTCCGTTTTCAACCGAAGTGGGTTCGGGCCTCCACGGGGTCTTACCCCCGCTTCACCCTGCCCATGGATAGCTCACCCGGCTTCGCGTCCGCGGCATGCGACTCAAATCGCCCTGTTCAGGCTCGCTTTCGCTGCGGCTCGGTGTCCCTTAACCTCGCCGCATGCCGCGACTCGCAGGCTCATTCTACAAAAGGCACGCGGTCACCGTCGTCGGAACGGCTCCCGCTGCTTGGGGGCGCACGGTTTCAGGCGCTGTTTCACTCCCCTCTCGGGGTGCTTTTCACCTTTCCCTCGCGGTACTGGTTCGCTATCGGTCATCGGAGAGTGTTCAGCCTTGGAGGGTGGTCCCCCCTGCTTCGGACCGGGTTTCACGTGCCCGGCCCTACTCTGGATCGAGAGCCGCGAGTCCGGACCCTTCGCGTACGGGGCTCTCACCCGCTGCGGCCGGCCTTCCCATGCCGTTCCGCTCGAACGTGGTTTTCTGACTGCGGCCGGGGCCTGGGGGCCCCGGGCTCTGCGTCCCGCAACACCTGCGAGGCAACGGCCCCAGCCTTGGCGCCGTCGCAGGTTTGGGCTCGCGCGCTTTCGCTCGCCGCTACTCGCGCGATCTCGGTTGATTTCTCCTCCTCGGGGTACTTAGATGTTTCAGTTCCCCCGGTTGTCCCCGCATGGGATGGTCTCCCACGCGGTAGCCGCCCATGACGGCGGCTGGGTTCCCCCATTCGGGAATCCCGGGATCGAAGGCCGTTTGCGCCTCCCCCGGGCCTATCGCGGCTTGCCGCGCCCTTCGTCGACTTCCGATGCCAAGGCATCCGCCGTGCGCCCATGATACCTTGCGCCCTCGGGGGGATTCCCCCCGGGGCGGAAGGCCTGGAGCATGATGGTACATGGTATCTGTATCAAAAAATAAAAGGAAATTGCTTTCATCCGCCATGAAGATGCGCAAGCGTTCCCCGCTGATTCCTTTGGGAATGCAGCGTAAATTGCTATGCGCTAATGTCTTTCATGACATGGAGATAAGATATGTTTGATATCTTCGCTTCGAATCGCTATGCGGCTCTCAAGGTGCCCGGGAATCCCGGGAGCCGGATGCTGGGACGGAAACGGATGTCCAGGCGGGGCCTCGTCCGGCGGACTCTGGGGCTCCGGACTCGGTCTTTCTGAATGATAGGGTAATCTCCCTAGAAAGGAGGTGATCCAGCCGCACCTTCCGGTACGGCTACCTTGTTACGACTTCACCCCCCTCACCCTCCACACCTTCGGCGCCTCCCCCCTTGCGGTTGGGCCGGCGACTTCGGGTGCAGACGACTCGGGTGGTGTGACGGGCGGTGTGTACAAGGCCCGGGAACGTATTCACCGCGGCATGCTG
>ERZ825384.244-NODE-244-length-71178-cov-31.619364_pt1 | contig 71178 bp, 56 predicted proteins | sample MGYA00519931_ERZ825384 | MGnify/ENA primary metagenome ERZ825384 (study PRJEB31778, sample SAMEA3449200) | human gut metagenome | biome: human gut; feature: human-associated habitat; material: faeces | place: United Kingdom | collected 2010/2012 ...
CATTCTTCATGTACCGTTTGTCGATCATCTTCGGATAGCTCTGCCACGGAATTACACCGCTGCCCCGAAAACTCAGAACCCAATTATTTTACCCAAAGGCCTAACTGGCTTGAAATGAAACAACAACTCCTTGTTGCTCATGGCTCTGAAGAAGAAAAGATAGAAAACCTGAAGCGGCTTTTCCTGAGAAGTCTAAATGACAAATCCCGATATTACCATAGGCTGAAAGACATTGTGAAAATTGCTGACTGGAAAGATTTTTACCACGGGCTTCTTTCAGAAGTGAAAGGCTATAACTCACTTGATTACATCGCGCCCTTCCTGATTGAAGAGGGAGAGTATGACTGGCTCTTTAGACTCGTTGAGAAAGCGGTGAAACAAGATTCTACCGACTATAGACTCCGCTCAGATATGCTGCCGCATTGGCTAATACCCATGAGGCCAAGATGAAAGCCATTCTGGAACAATCATTTAAGGCTTACGCTTCCGATTGTTTCCGGGCGGGGAAGAAAGTAAAGACGTCAAAGTATTCATATTTCCGCGAAGATCTTGAAACCCTCGGCACAGCCGGATATACCCAAACCCAAAAAGAGCTGATAGAATTTCTCCTTACTGCCTACCGCTCGCGCCCGGCTCTCGTCAGCCAACTCCGCACCCTCCCCTCCCAATAACCCCCTCCTTATTCCTTGCCCCTCCTTCCACCCACTAAAAATCTTTTATTCCTTTGTAATCTCTCCAAGGCCGGTCAGTTTCCCCTTTTTACCAAATGTGGTTGTGAGCTTCGCAAGAAATGGGAGCAAATTGCTGAGACCATACCTCAGCATAATTGGTCTAATTAGTCTAATTAGTCTAATTAGTCTAATTGGGCTTATTAGTCTAATTGGTCTTATTGGGCTTATTGGATGAAAGGAATGAGGGTGCGCCAAGAGCTATGGCGCACCCTCATTATGGGTTAAGGGGAAAAAGGTCAGGCTTTTACGTCGACGCGTTTGGCATCCCAGATGAGGTAAACGATGATGCCGATGTAGGCTACGCAGCCAAGTATCTGCTGAACGCCTACTGACAAGGGGTTGTCATACTCGAAGCCGCAGAGGCGGGTGATGGCTGAGAAGACGCCGAAGAGGGCGCCGCCGGCTATCAGGCCCGAGGCTATGAGGGTGCCGCGGTCGCGACGTGCGTCGTTCACTTTCTTGTTCTTGCCGCTGTTGCTTACATACCACGAAACAGCACCACCCACCAGCATGGGAACGTTGAGCGGCAGCGGGATAAACATGCCAAGGCAGAAGGCGAGGGCCGGTACGCCGAGCCAGTTGAGCAGAAGCGCCAGGATTGCGCCTGTCATATAGAGAATCCAGGGCGTCTCGCCACCCATCATCAGCGGCTCGATAACGCCTGCCATGGCGTTGGCCTGCGGTGCTACGAGGGCATTCTCGCCGGTGAAGCCGTATACCTTGTTGAGCACCAGTATGACACCGCCCACGGTGGCGGCGCTGACCAGTGTGCCCAGGAATTTCCAGCTTTCCTGTTTGCGGGGCGTTGAGCCGAGCCAGTAGCCTATCTTGAGGTCTGTAACGAAGCCTCCGGCCATGCTGAGCGCCGTGCAGACAACGCCGCCGATAACCATTGATGCCACGATGCCGCTGGTGCCTTCAAGGCCGATGGCCACGAAAATGGCCGATGCTATAATAAGCGTCATCAGCGTCATGCCGCTGACAGGGTTCGAGCCTACTATGGCGATGGCGTTGGCGGCCACGGTGGTGAAGAGGAAGGCTATGACAAAGACTACCAGCCATGCCACTGCTGCCTGCCAGAAGGTGTGGATGACGCCGAACCAGAAGAAGAGCAGTACGGCCACCAGGGCTATTACGATGAAGTAAACCACCTTCTTCATTGAGAGGTCTTGCTGCCAGCGTATCACTTTTGCGCCTTCGGCTTTGCCTTTGAGCTCGCGGCCTGCCAGACCTATTGCCTGCACTATAATGCCCCAGCTCTTGATGATGCCGATGAGACCTGCCATGGCGATGCCGCCGATACCAATCTTGCGGGCATATTCGCTGAAGAGAGTCTGCGGGTCCATGGCGGCAATGTCGGATGCGCCGTATGTGCCCATGAGGGGTATCACTACCCACCAGATGAAGGCTGAGCCGGCAAATATCACGAACGCATATTTGAGTCCGACAATATAGCCCAGACCGAGCAGAGCAGCTCCTGTGTTGCAGCTGAAGACGAGTTTGGTCTTTTCGGCTATTGCGGTACCCCAGCTTGATGCGGTGCTGATAATCGTTTCAGCCCACCATCCGAAGGTAGCCACAATGTAGTCGTAGATGCCGCCAATGAGCGAAGCTACGATGAGGGTCTTGGCTTGAGCGCCGTTGCCTGTGGCTGACGCTGATGCCGACGACACCAGCACCTGTGTGGTGGCTGTGGCTTCCGGGAAGGGGTATTTGCCGTGCATGTCTTTGACGAAGTAGCGGCGGAAGGGGATGAAGAAGAGGATGCCCAGGATGCCGCCGAGCAGCGAGCTCAGGAAAATCTGGTAGAAATGCACCATGATTTCCGGATACTTGCCCTGCAGGATGTAGAGGGCCGGAAGGGTGAAGATGGCACCTGCCACAATCACACCCGAGCAGGCACCTATGCTCTGTATGATTACGTTCTGGCCAATGGCATTCTTCTTGCCTAAAAGGTTGCTGAGACCCACGGCGATGATGGCAATGGGAATAGCGGCTTCAAACACCTGTCCCACTTTGAGGCCCAGGTAAGCGGCGGCTGCCGAGAAGACGATGGCCATGATGATGCCGGTGATGACGGAATAGGGCGTTACCTCCTTCTGTTCGTGAGCCGGATGCATCACGGGAACATACTCTTCATCGGCGCCGAGTTCGCGAAACGCGTTCTCGGGCAAGCCGGTGTCGGTTAGCGGTTCTTTATATTCTTCGCTCATTGTTTATTTAGGTTAGTTTTATCACTTTTAGGGAGAGAGAGTAGCGGCGCAAATATAGCCAAGTGCAAAGTTAACAAAAATTTCATTACCTTTGCCAAAGATGAGCTGTAAAATTGTAGAGGTGGCACGTTTGGATGCCCCGGAACTGGATCCGTATTGCAGGCTAACAGACACGAGGCTGCGTCATGAGGCAGGGTTGTTTGTGGCTGAGAGCCCAAAGGTGATTATGTCGGCTTTGGAGGCGGGCATGAAGCCTGTGTCGATGCTTTGTGAGCGAAAACATATAGTGGGTGACGCCGCGCCGATATTGCAACGTTGCCCCGATATTACTGTCTATACGGGTGAGCGCGAGTTGCTGCGCAGTCTCACGGGCTACACTCTGACGCGAGGCGTTCTCTGTGCCTTTGAGCGACCCGTTTTACCCTCTGTGGAGGAAATCTGTCGCGACGCCCGGCGGCTGGCGGTGATTGACGGCGTTTGCGACACCACCAACATCGGCGCGATATTCCGGTCGGCAGCGGCTTTGGGCGTTGAGGGGGTATTGTTGACGCCTGAGAGCTGCGACCCCCTCAACCGGCGCGCCGTGAGGGTGAGTATGGGGACGGTGTTTAAGGTGCCTTGGACGTGGCTCAACGGCAAGTTGAGCGACATAAGGCAATGGGGCCTGAAAACCGTTGCTTTGGCTTTGAGCGACGACAGTGTGCCCATTGATGACCCGCAGCTGAACGGCGAACCGCGTCTGGCTATGGTGTTGGGCACGGAAGGCGACGGTCTGGCTCACAAGGTTATTGCGGAAGCCGATTATGTGGCGCGCATTCCCATGCAGGCTGGCGTCGATTCGCTGAATGTGGCGGCCGCCTCAGCGGTGGCTTTCTGGCAGCTGAGAGGGGAGAAGGGAAACTAAAAAGAAACGAAGACGAAAACCCTACCGCAAAATAATTTGAGATGAGCTGTAGCCTGATTTTTTTACTCACAGACGCCACGCCCTTTTCGCGTGCTATTGTCGGCGCTTCTGCGCAGGGGAATCTGCCCCTTGACCATGTGGGTATTCTCGACAACGATACGCAAACGGTGATTGAGGCAAATGCCAAAGAGGGTGTGGTGGAAACCCCGTTGGCCGACTTTCTCGCCCGTGCTCCACAGTTGGATGGCGATGCCGGATATCGCATCAGAAATATACCGCCTGAGGCTGAGGTGGATGGCGAAGCGGCTCTGCGGCGGGCAAGGAGCTTTTTGGGCTATGCCTATAATGTGTGTTTTGTGCCCCATGCGGGGGCTTTGTATTGCTCTGAACTGGTGCAGCGAGCCTGCCTGAAGTCTGACGGAGAGCCATATTTCAGCAGTATCAGACTGAACTTCGGCAGCGACGACCCGGTGGCATCCGACTTCTGGCAACAGCATTTCAAACAGCTCGATATGCCTGTGCCGCAAGGTGAGCCTGGGACGTCGCCACTGAGCATCTATCAGCAGACCGAAGATCCGCAATCCTGCTTGAGGCTTGAAAAGGGAAAGCGATAACTTGCGGATGTGCGAATAAATTTGTAATTTTGCAGAGTGGAAACGAGAATCTTTCCACGCTGATTTTGAACAGATAAAAACCCTGAATACCATGACATTGTTTGAACGACTTACAGCGAAAGCCCAGCAGCATCCCCAGCGTCTGGTGCTTCCTGAAAACACCGAGCCGCGCACCCTGCGCGCAGCTGATTATATTATCGGCATAGGCGCCGCAGAGGTATTGTTTATCGGCCGCAAGGAAGATACAATCTCTCTTGCCAACGAGATGAGCCTCACCAACATCAAGAAGGCTACGTGGCTTGACCCCAACGATGCAGAAGTAGTTGAGCCCTATGCAGAGCTTTTTGCCGAGCTCCGCAAGAAGAAGGGCATCACTATAGAGCAGGCTCGCAAGCAGGCTGCCAATCCGCTTTATCTGGGCTGTCTGATGATTAAAGCCGGACATGCCGACTGTATGGTGGCCGGAGCGCTGGCTCCCACGAGCCATGTTTTGCGCGCCGCTTTCCAGGTGCTCAAGACCAAACCGGGTATCTCGGTAGTGAGCGGAGCCTTCATCATGCTGTTGCCGGAGCATCTGCCTTACGGCACGGACCACAAGCTCATCTTTGCCGACTGCGCCGTTGTGCCTGACCCCACAGCTGAAGAGCTGGCTCAGATAGCCATCAGCACGGCCGCCACCGCACGCAACATAGCCGGCTTTGAGCCGGTTGTGGCCATGACGAGCTTCTCGACGAAAGGCAGCGCCACGCACGAGCGCGTAGACAAGGTTATAGAGGCCGTAAGACTGGTGCATGAGATTGACCCGCTGCTGAAGGTTGACGGCGAGCTGCAGTCTGACGCATCCATCGTTCCCGACATCGCCGCCAAGAAGGCTCCCGGAAGCCCCGTGGCAGGTCGTGCCAACACCCTCATATTCCCGTCGCTGGAAGTGGGCAACATCGCCTACAAGCTCGTACAGCGTCTGGCAGGCGCCGGTGCCGTAGGTCCTATCCTGCAAGGCTTGGCAGCTCCGGTGAATGACCTGAGCCGCGGCGCTACGGTGGAAGATATTCAGAACACTATAATCGTAACCTGCAATCAGGCAATAGGCGAAAAGGGCCTCTGAGAAGCAAGCAGAAACGTAAAACTCCGGCGGGGTGCAGAGAGGCAACCACCCCCGGGCACTCCGCATCGGAGAGAACAACCAAAGTGACATCATGAAAATTCTGGTATTGAACTGCGGAAGCAGCAGCGTGAAATACAAACTCATCAACTCCGACACCAAACAGGTGCTTGCCGAAGGCGGAGTGGAGAAGATAGGCCTTCCGGATTCGTTCCTGAAATACAAACGTCAGGACGGGTCGAAAGAGGTTATAGAAACGCCCATGAAGGACGCCAAGGATGCAGTACGCAACATCCTCAACCTGCTCACCGACCCGAAAGAAGGCGTAGTGAAGAGCTTCGACGAGATAGAGGCTGTGGGCCACCGTGTGGTGCATGGCATGGAGAAGTTCAACACGTCGGTTCTCATCACCCCCGAGGTGATAGAGAAAGTGAAGGAGTGCTATACAGTGGCTCCTCTGCACAATCCGGCCAACATCACCGGCATAGAGGCTGTTGAGGCCCTGATGCCGAAGGTGCCTCAGGTGGCAGTCTTCGACACGGCTTTCCATCAGACCATGCCTGCCAAGGCATATATGTATGCCCTCCCTTACGAGGCTTACACCAAATACGGCGTTCGCCGCTATGGCTTCCACGGCACCAGCCACCGTTATGTATCGCGTCGCGCGTGCGAATTCTTAGGCCTTGACATCCACAAGGAGCGCATCATCACCTGCCATATCGGCAACGGCGGCTCCATCACGGCTATCGCCGACGGCAAGAGCATCGACACGTCAATGGGTCTGACTCCCACGGAGGGCCTGATGATGGGCACGCGTGTGGGCGACGTTGATCCGGGCGCTCTGATTTACCTGGCAAAACAGGAGAATCTGACTCCCGACGACATGCTGCGCGTGGTGAATAAGGAGAGCGGCGTGCTGGGCATCTCGGGCATCAGCAGCGATATGCGCGACATTGAAAAGGGCATTGAGGAAGGCAACGAGCGTGCCAAACTGGCCATGGATATGTATGAATATCGCATCCTGAAATACATAGGCGCCTACACGGCTGTGCTCGGCGGTGTGGACATCATCGTCTTCACGGGCGGCGTTGGCGAGAACCAGATTACCACCCGCGAGACGCTTTGCCGTCAGCTTGCCTTCCTGGGAATAGACTTCGACTCTGAGGCTAACAAATGCCGCGGCAAAGAGGTGGAGATTACCAACCCGGGCTCCAAGGTTAGGGTAGTGGTAATACCCACCGACGAGGAAATGGTGATTGCTCAGGATACGGCTGAGATAGTAAGCAAACTTTAAACGAGGTTGGCATTTTGTCAACCGGTTTAACCTGATAAGGCTCCGCGATGCTGAGGAAATCAGACCACGGAGCCGCCGGCAGAATAATGGGTCGATATGAGCATGACAGATTTTGCACATCCGGCTTTGCCGCAAAGCAATGACATGAGGTGTGAATCTGTGAAGCTAAACCGACCCGTTATGGCCGCTACAGAGAGACAGAGAGTGAGGCGGAATTACGTATTTGGCAGCGCTCTTTAAAATTGCAAATAACAAAAAAGATTAAGCGATGCTGGGATACGTAATCTGGAATGCCGACCCCGAGCTTTTTTCGCTCGGCCCCTTTACGGTGCGTTGGTATGGTCTGGCCTTTGTGATAGGCTTTTTTATCGGCTATAAAGTGGTGGAACGGATGTTTCGCCATGAGGGCGCGCCTGAGAAATGGCTCGGCATATTGCTGATGTATGTAATGATAGGCACCGTGGTGGGTGCGCGTCTGGGACACGTGTTTTTCTATGCCTGGGATTATTACAGCCAGCATCCGGCCGACATATTTAAAATCTGGGAAGGGGGCCTGGCGAGCCACGGTGGCACCATTGGCAACATCATTGCCGTGTTCCTCTTTACGTGGCTTGTGAGCAAGAAACCGGCATCGTGGACGTTCGACAAGCTCGTTATCCCCATAGCCCTTGTGGGTGGCCTGATAAGGCTCGGAAACCTGATGAACAGCGAGATTTACGGCTCGTATACGGATTTGCCCTGGGGCTTCGTGTTTGTCCGCAACGGCGAGGTGATGGCCGCTCATCCCACACAGATTTATGAGGCGTTGTGCTACTTCGCACTGTTCGGACTGCTGATGTGGATGTACTGGCGCAAGAACTGCGAAGAGCGTCCGTGGCTGATAACCGGCGTGTTCTTCATTGGCATTTTCCTGCCCCGCTTCCTGATAGAGTATCTGAAGAACGTGCAGGAACCGTGGGAGCTGGCTATGCGCGCCCAATATGGCATGGATCAGGGTCAGGCGCTCAGCATACCCTTTATCCTGCTTGGCATCACGCTGGTAATTTACTCCATGTGGCATCCGCGTCAGCACTGGAGCTTCCCCAACAAATTCCCCGACGAAGAGGAGGGAAAGAAGGGCAAACAGCGCGGTAAAGAGAAAAAATAACGCGGTGGTGCCTGTCGGTTCGTCGACGGGTAGCACCTTTTAGCTATACAACCCCACAGACAGATTCAAATGGAGGCACTCTATCAGTTGTTTACGGTTGTGGTGCTTGCGGCCGGTTGTCTGTTGGGGATAAGGAAGGGGATAACGGGTCAGTTGGGCTCATTGTTGGGGTGTATCTTCGGCTATTGCGGCGCTGTGGTGTTATGGCGCGATTTGGCCGGATGGATAGCCGACACATGGCCTGCAAGCGCCTCTACGCCGCCAATGCCCATGTTCCTGCCGTCGGTTCTTGCCGTGGCGGTGATATATGGGGGCCTGTATTTGGTGATGAGCTGTCTGGGACCGGCACTGCGGGTCATCACGCTGCCTTTGGGTAAGGGTCCGCTCAACAAGATTGTCGGCGCCGTGTGGGGAGTGATGAAATGGGCCATGCTGCTGAGCCTGTTTTTCAACGTGCTGATAGGGCGCGACCACGACTCGCCCCTGATGACGGCAGTGAGACATAACGACGGCAACATTGCCACAGGGGTGATGCTGATTGCGCCGGCAATTACCGGCACACCCGACTGTGAGGATCTTGCCTACGCCATACAGCTGATGGAAGCGCAGTTGTTTGACCGCAACCATCAACACAGATCAATTGTTGAATGAAGTAAGGAGCAACGGCTGCCGAGGCCGTTGAACCAAAGAATAAGAAATGAGTGCAGAATTGCTAAAAGTTAAAGATTTGCGCGCCTCGATAGGGGGCAAAGAGATATTGCGTGGCATAAACCTTGAGGTTAAAGCCGGCGAGGTTCATGCCATAATGGGTCCGAACGGTTCGGGCAAGTCGACCCTGTCGATGGTATTGGCCGGAAATCCGGCATATCATGTCGACGGAGGCGAAGCCACCTTTATGGGGCGCGATTTGCTGAGCATGGAGCCGGAGGAACGCAGCCATTTGGGACTCTTTTTAGGGTTTCAGTATCCGGTGGAGATACCCGGCGTAAGCATGGTGAATTTCATGCGTGCCGCCGTGAACGCCAAACGCAAATATCTTGGCGAGCCGCCCATGTCGGCAACAGAGTTCCTGAAGCTGATGCGCGAGAAACGCGCCGTTGTGGACCTGAGCAATACCCTGGCCTCACGGTCGGTTAACGAAGGCTTTTCGGGCGGCGAGAAGAAACGCAACGAGATATTCCAGATGGCAGTGCTGGAGCCGAAGCTGAGCATTCTTGACGAAACCGACTCGGGCCTGGATATCGACGCTCTGCGCATTGTGGCCGGCGGTGTCAACAAGCTGAAATCGGCCAACAACGCCACCATTGTCATCACCCACTATCAGCGTCTGCTCGACTATATTAAGCCCGATCTGGTGCATATACTCTACAAAGGGCGTATAGTAAAGACCGGCGGCCCGGAACTGGCGCTTGAGTTGGAGGAACGCGGATACGACTGGATAAAGAATCAGGAGCAATGAAGAGTGCCTTGAATCAGTATTTTGAGCTGTATGCCGACCATAAGGAGCTGATAGATTCCCATTCGTCGGCGGCTCTGAACGGCAGACGCGAAGAGGCTCGCCGCGTGGTGTCTCGGTATGCCGAAGAGGGTCTTCCCGCGCTTGGCAGCGAGGATTACCGTCTCACCGACCTGCAGGCGCTGTTAGAGCCCGATTACGGCGTGAATGTGGCGCGCGTAAACATAGATGCCAATCCGGCGGCGGCTTTCCGCTGTGATGTGCCCAACGTAAGCACCGACCTCTGCTTCCTCATCAACGATTCATTTGCCAAAACCGACGCCGCGCTGAACGACCTCCCCGAGGGTGCCTACGTGGGGTCGCTGGCAAAGAATGACGCGATAGTCGTGAAATATTACGGCACTGTGGCCGATATGCAGAACCCGGAAGTGGCTCTCAACACGCTTCTCTGTCAGGACGGTTTGCTGGTCTATGTGCCGAAAAACTGCAAACTGCGCAAACCTGTGCAGCTTGTGAACCTTCTGAGCAGCGGTGCTCCCCTTATGGCTGTAAGGCGTATCCTGGTGGTGTTGGAGGAGGGTGCCGAGGCGCAGATTCTTGTTTGCGACCACACTCAGAACGACAGCGTGGATTTCCTCAGCCTTCAGACCGTGGAGATAATAGTGGGCCGCAACGCGCACCTCGACTATTACGACCTGGAGGAGAGCACACCACTCACCAAGCGCCTTAGCACGCTCTATGTGCGGCAGGAGGCCGACAGTCGGTTATTGGTAAACGGCATGACGCTCTATAACGGCTTCACCCGCAACGAATACCGCCTGAGCCTGGAAGGGGAGGGCTGCGAGACGCATCTTTACGGTATGGGTATTGCCGACGATGACCGCCGCATCGACACTCTCACGCTTATTGACCACAAGGTGCCCCGCTGCCGCAGCAACGAGCTGTATAAATATTCGGCCGACGACAAGGCCCGCTGTGCCTTTGCCGGCAGAATATTGGTTCGTCCGGGCGCCAGTGCCACAGACTCCTATCAGAGCAACAGAAACCTGCTTGGCTCAGGCGAAGCGCGCATCTACTCCAAGCCTCAGCTGGAGATTTACAACGACGATGTGAAGTGTTCGCACGGTTCTGCCACAGGTCAGCTCGATGCCATGCAGCTCTTCTATATGCGCACGCGCGGTATAGACGAGGATGCCGCCAAGCTTCTGCTGAAACAGGCTTTCATGGCCGACATCATTGATTCAGTAACCATGTCCGGTCTGCAGGAACGGCTCCATCTGTTCGTGGAAAGACGCTTTACGGGCGATTCCGCCTCCTGCGCCTCGTGTCCGGGAAGATGCAATAATTTGAAATGAGTTTAGATATAGCTGCCATACGCAAAGAGTTTCCCATACTTGAGCAGAAGATACACGGGCGCCCGCTGGTCTATCTCGATAACACGGCAACGAGCCAGACACCGCAGCGTGTTGTAGACGCCATTGAGCACGCCTACACACACACCAAGGCGAACGTTCACCGTGGTGTGCATACCTTGTCGCAGCAGGCCACCGATTTGCAGGAACGCACGCGCCACAAGCTGCGCCGCCATATCAATGCGCGCGAAGACTGCGAGGTGATTTTCACACGCGGCACCACCGAGAGCATCAACCTGGTGGCGTCGAGCTTCGGCAGCAACTTCCACGAAGGCGACGAAGTGATTCTCACCGTTATGGAGCACCACGCCAACATAGTGCCGTGGCAGCTGCTGCAGAAACGCACCGGCATAAAATTACGCGTCGTTGACATCAACGAGCGCGGCGAGCTGCGGCTGGACCAATATCGCAGCTATTTCAACGACCACACCATGATGGTAGCCTTCTGCCACGTGTCGAACGTGTTGGGCACCATCAACCCGGTGAAAGAGATGATCGATTATGCCCATGAACACGATGTGGCGGTGTTGATAGACGGCGCTCAGGCAGCGCCGCATTTGCACATTGACGTGCAGGACTTAGACGCCGATTTTTATGCCTTCTCAAGCCATAAGATGTACGGACCCACCGGCGTTGGCGTGCTCTATGGACGCCGCGAACTGCTTGAAATCATGCCCCCTTATCAGGGAGGCGGCGAGATGATAGATCATGTGAGCTTCAGCGGAACGACCTTTGCCGATCTGCCGTTTAAATTTGAGGCCGGCACTCCCGATTTTGTCGACTTGGCCGCGTGGAGCGCCGGGCTCGATTTCATCGACAGCGTAGGCCTGAAGGCCATGGAGGACCATGAGATGCGTTTGCTGCGCATGGCCGAAGAGGGACTGCGCGACATAGGCCACATAACTATTTACGGCACCTCCGAGCATAAAGGTCCGGTGTTGAGCTTCCTAGTCGACGGGCAGCATCCGTACGACGTAGGCGTGCTTTTGGACCAGATGGGCATAGCCGTGCGTACCGGCCACCACTGCGCCCAGCCGCTGATGGAGCGCCTGGGCATACCCGGAACGGTACGGGCCTCCTTTGCTGTCTATAACACCGAGGCTGAGGTGGAAAGCTTCCTCAAAGCCATGAAGCGCATAGTTACCATGCTTCACGCGGACAGATGATATTGCTCCCAAAGGGATAAAAGAGATAATTGACAAAAGAGGGGTTGCCGGAAAATGGCAACCCCTCTTCAGGTATGGGTGATGGGGGTTATCTTACTATCAGCTTGGTGCTGTGGCTGCCGGCTGTGACGATGTAAACGCCCGGGGAGACGGGGCATATCACGGTGTCGGAGGCGACAGCGTTAAAGAGCAGAGTGCCGTCGGTGGCGCTGATGCGTACCGGCTGGCCGTCGGCGCCCTCCACAACTATGCAGCCGCTGTTGCTGTAGATGTTCAGGCCGGTGTTGACCAGGTCTGCGCTGTTGGTGAAGGAGGCTGAGTTAGACGGTTCTGACTCCTCGTTGGAATAGAGAGCCGTTACCCGATAGGAGGCAAAGCCCTTGTCAGCTGTGTTGTCCTCATACACCGTGGCGGTTACCGGCTCTGTGTTGATTTTGACATTGTTGCGGTAAACGTTGTAGCCCACGGGCTTTTCTGCGCGAGTGCGGTAGCTGACATCGTCAATCATGAGCATGAAAGCACCGGCCGCCACGCTGCGTATGGCGAAGTATTTGGAGTTTGCCGGCACATCGAACGAATATTGAGTCCATTCGCTGCTCACGGGGTTGATGTCCTTGACCTTGGTGAAATGGGCAATCTTGGTGCCGGTGTTGGAGTAGAGCACCTCGATGGCCTCGGGGTAGTTGGGCGAATAGCTCTTGGCCCAGAAAGTGATGGTCTGTTGTTCGCCCGACAGGAGCGGCGATACGGCCCAGTCGTCGACCTTGCCGTCGTCCATGCGGAACATAGAAGCCAGATATTTGACGCCAGATTTGGCCGCGAAAGTGTTGTTGAGACCCTCGTAAGAGCTGTCGAAGGTAAAGAACGACTGGCGCGAGTAAGCAGGAATGTTAGGCAGAGTGATGTCCTTGATGAAGCCAATGGGAGCGCCGTCGCCATCGATGAATGTCCATTCGCCGACGCCGTGGTTGGCAAACGATTCGTAGTTCTCAAAATGGTCGGTAACACTTTCGCTGTTGCCCGAGCCGGCCGACGGAGCCTTCCATGTGAGACGAGCATTGTGCCGGTCGTTGCCGTGCGCTTCCAGATTGAGGGGCGCCGGTTTCCGGGAGACCTTCCTTGCCACCTTGAACGAAGACGAGATATTGTCGCCCTTATCCTGGTCGGCGTCGAAGATAATACGGGCGCTGAACGAGTTCTCCTCTGCGTCGTCGAAGCCCAGCGAGCGAGTGAAGCCGGCATCGTACCAGTCGTCAGGTTCCAGGTCTTTGCCCTGCAGCGTAGCCACCGGTTCCGGCTTGTTGTTCATGAAGAGCTGCACGCTGTAGCCCGAAGCTTTGAGCGAGCCATTGTTGTGTACGCGCACATCCACATTAAACGGCTCATTGTTGTTGACAAGCACCGGAGCGTCGATGCGCGTTGCCGAGAGGTTGTTCTCCAGGTCTTCCATCACCTGCAGAGCGTCAATGAAGGTGTAGTCGTAAGCATCCTTGGTGGCAGTGATGGCCAGTTGCACACATTTGCCCTTGAACGCGTCGAGGCTGATGCGAACAGGGCGCCAAACGGACGTATCGCCGTTGCAGAGCTCATTCACAGTGGCTTTGCGCAGCGTTGTCCACACCGAGTCGCCGGCCACACGCGCCTGCACCTCTATGCCGTTGGTGTTTTCCTTCTTGGTGGTCTGACTGGTGTTGTTGTAGACGTAGAAAGAGAATTTGGGTTTGCTGAGTTTGGCGAGGTCAATCTTGCCCGTCACCAACATGCCGGCATCACCTTTAGCGCCGCCGTTGGCAGCCATATAACCGAAAGTGCCGTCGGCATCCTTTTCCTGAATACGGCCTGTGCCCGAGCGGTAAAGAGCCCAGTTGTAGGAGCCCTTGACCTTGATGCGGCCTATTACGGTGTTGATTTTGCCATAGTCGAACGATTCGCGATAAGGCGAAGTGTAGGGTGTTCCTGCCGGGATGAGGTCGGAGTTGACAGTGTTGGCCATGCCACCTTCCGTGACGGCTGCCACACCGCCGCTTACAAAGTCCTGAATGTCAGACTTGGGCGGATTCCAACTGTAGGAAGTGGTGCTGATGCCCGAGGCCACGGTGATGATGTTGCCTGCCGAGAGGTCTACAATATTGTATTTGACTTTGCCTGCCGGAATGGGGCGGCCGTTGATGTCGGTTGTCGGAGCTGTCCATGTCAGCGTTACACGACCCGGCTCGGAGGCCGATTCCGTGATGCGCACATTGGTTACGTCGGCCGGACGGTTGATGCCGATGAAGTCGATTACCTGCACTAAAGTGCCCTCGCCGTGGCTGTTGTAAGCCGTGATGCCGTAGGTGTAAGTGCCGGGGCCGTCGACGTTGTCGGTGAAGCTGAAGTCGGCCCCGGGAGTCAGTTCCGTGATGCGTTTTACCTCAGAGTTGTTGCGCGTGATGACCACACCCACCTTGCCCTCCAGAGGCTTGCCGATAAGGTTTACCGTGGGAGTTTTGCCACGCAGTGTCGCCGTGTAGGCGCCGTTGGCATCGGGCGTGAGAACAACATTCGTTACAGAGTCAGGAGCGCCCGCGTTGATGGCTGCCGAGATGGCAATATCGTCAATGTAGATGTTAGAGCGCTTGGCATCGCTGGAGCCGTGAATGCCCACATAATAGGAACCCGATTCGGCCACCGTGAAGTAATTGCCGTAGTTGGCACGCGTTTTCGAGCCTAACTCCGTTTCCGGTATTATGGAGTCTGTCATGGCTTCCACCGTGGGTGCTTTGCCCAGCCACATGGAGAATTTCTCCTTGTTGGTGGTGCCAATCCAGGCATCGGCGCTGATGTAATACGTCTTGCCCCCTTCCATGTATATTGAGGGCGTGATGAGCCAGTCATCCTTGGCTGTGTTGCCTGTGTTGGGGACGCAGCGCGCTGCCAGCTGAGGCTTGTAGAACTCCCACGTTTTGCCGTCCTTGTTGCCGTCAATCACCGTGAAGATGTCGAAGTCCTCAGCCACATCGAAAGTCGTTTTCCAGGGCGCCTTGATGTTGCCCAAGCCTACACGGTTGGTAACACCCGTGGCGGAAGTATTGCCTTCGCACGAGGCCGAAACAGTGTAGTAATACGAGACGTAATTGTCGGGCTCCGTCACCGGGTCGGTTACAGACGTCAGCGGAGTGGCGGGGTAAACCACCACCGAGTCGGGATAGCGCGTAACGCAGTAAGTGAGTTTGTCGGTGTCCATGTATCCGCCGTTGACAGTAGTGGTAACAGCGGGCCATTTAATTCTGAAATTACCGTTGGAGTAAGTGAGCGAGGGCGCGGGCGCTGTGGGCGTATCCTTGCCCATGAAGCTGACCACCTTGACGCGTTCGCTCTCGCCGGCTGCATTGCTGAGCACCACCACGAAAGCCTGGTTGCCGGCCTTTTGAAGCACTACAGGCGCCGAAACCTGCGCACCGTGGGCGGCAGTGCCTGATGCGGCCTCGAAGCCGTCGACATAGACCTTGTAGCTTACCGACCCGGAGGCAGCCTCACCGTCATAAGTCGTTGCCGGAACGGTGAAATCGACGCTGCCTGTCAGAGAGCCTGAAGGGAAGATGCACGTTACATTCACCGGAGCTGCCGGCGCTTTGGCCTCGCACACAAACGGAATGTACATGCCCACAATCTCGTCGTTATACTGCAGCTGACATATCAGAGAGGCTTTGCCGGTGGCGGTGTTCACCTCATACATATAGCCTTTGCCGTCTTCAGGGCTTACGCTCCAGTACATGCGGCCCGTTTTGCGGTCAATGCAGGCCGACGACAGGAATTTGGGCACTACGCCCGTGGCTCCTATCTTTGTGAAGGCGCCAGTCTTTTTGTTGACCTTGTAGAAATCGCCGGCAAAGCTGATGGCGTAAATCTGTCCGGCGGCGTCAATGGCCATGGAGTTGATTTGCTCGGTGAGCTCGGCAATGGGGGTAACGGGGTATTTGGCATCCTTGTTAAGCTCTATGGTGCCGAACACATAACCCTCGCCGCTCTCTTTGAGGAACACGCCATAGACCACGCCCTTGTCTTCCACCAGTGCGTTGGCAATAGAGCTTGCGTTGACTGATGTGGTGGATTTCACCACCCAGTTTTTGATGTTGAAGGCCTTCATGGTGCATACGTTATGCCCGTATACCACACGGAGGTCCTGGATGTAATACAAATCGTCGGCCACTACGGAGCCGTAAGAGCCTGAGAGGTTAGAGGCCGTAGAGAGCGTGCTGAAGTTCTGTCCGTCGGCCGTAAAGCTCCAAATACCGGCCTTATGGGCGGCTTTGTTTGATTCGTCGGGGTCCGACTGCACCACATGACCCCAGATTGTGGGATAAGCGACGTTCGACAGTCGCGGCGCCGAGGCGGTGGCGCGTTGCCTCAGCTGGTCGCTTCTTCCCTCTGTGTATGGCCGGATATCGCCATACACCGCCATTCGGGCATCGGGCTGCACCGTCACGGCTGAGGCTTCGGGAGTGCTTTGACAGGCCTTCCCTTTGTCTGCATGCTGTGCCGACAACGTGCCTATACTGAGCATGGCAAACACCAATGCCAAAGGTTTGTAAAATCTTTTCAACATGTATGGTTAGTTTTAGATGAATCTTTTCAGATGCAAAATTATGTATCTTCTCCCTGACCATCATTATAAAAAGTTATTTGAAATTCAGAAAATGATTTTCACAGACGTTATATATAGGAAAAACCACTTCAATGCGTTGTAATAGAAAAGGGTGATACCATGGAGAATGACAATGGGATGACTTTACGCGAGATTCTGAAAAAATACGGCAGCCTGTCAGAAGAATGTCTACAGGAATTCGAGAGTCAGGCTGTTATGGAGAGCTATATGCGCAAAGAGGTGATAGTGCCTCAGGGGAAAATCTGCGACAGCCTCTATTTTACGTCGCAGGGACTTACGCGTGTTGCCTTTCACCGCGGGCGCAAGGAAGACACAATCTGTTTCGGAGGCGCCGGCGACGTCTTTATGTCGTTTCATTCGCTCTATGGCTCGCAGAAAGCCGTTTTCTCTTTGGTGGCCATTACCGATTTGACGTGCTACAGAGTGAGCAACAACAGCTTCCGGATGCTGCGTCAGAAATACCCTGATGTGCAGCGCTGGTTTGCCAATATTCTCATGGAGCAGCTGTACAGCTTTGAGGAGCTTTACAGCAGGTTGTCGCTGGCCAACCCCGAGGAGCGTATGCGCCGTTTTTGGGACCTTAAATCAGATAACCTGCTGGCTATGTCGGCATCGCAACTCACACGCGTTGTCCCCCTCAAAATAATTGCACAATATCTTGGCATGACGGCTCAGACACTGAGTCGTGTGCGCCGTTATCTCGTTGGTAAGTAACCGAAAAATCAACCCTTTTCCGGTTGCAGCGGATTGTCGGGCCAGCGATGTTTGGGGTATCGGCGCCGCAGTTCCTTCCGCACCTCAAAATATGTCGACGACCAGAAGCCGGCTAAGTCAGACGTGAGCTGAACCGGTTTGAAGCCCGGCGACAGCAGCTCCATGAGCACAGCATGGCGGCCGTTGTCAAGGCGCGGCGTTTGAGTGAGTCCGAAGCAATCCTGCAACCTTGCGCTGACCACAGGCGCCGATGCCGCCGCACGGTAGTCGATGCGGACGCTCCGTCCCGACGGCAGCCGCAGACGTTCCGGCACCAATTTCTCGGCAGCCTGCTGAACCTCATAGCTAAGCCGCTGCCATGCCACACGGCTCATGCTGATTTTGCGCAAATCACTCACCGACACCGGACCCTCAACATATTGCGGCAGCCATTCAGAAGCGCAGGCAAGCAGAGCCTCAATGCTTACATCGGGCAGGTTCAGCTCCGGATGCCAGCTCGCCAAAGTGGCTATGCGCGTGAGCATATTGCGGTAATCGGCGTTGAAATCGAACATGGTAAGACCCTCCTTCAGCGCCGCCTTGCACAGTGTGTCGATGATTTTATCCACCGCAGGCGAGGGGAGAGGCCTGCTTTGCAGCGTCAGCAAGCCAATGCGCAGCTCACTTCGCGCCACGATGCGGCCGGCGCGCGAGTCCCAGATGAGATTGTCGAAGCTGACGGCAATGGCCTCGGCATATTCCTGCTTCAGAGGCGCCGCGAGGAAGATGCGCGTGTCGAGGGCTCCCACGGCCAGAAAACGGTGCCTTGCAAGGTCATCCTCGGCGCCTAACGACACATATTTGCCCGAAGCTAGCCGGTAACGCCCGTCGTCGCCACGCATCGCTATAAGGCGCGGATACGCCACCGCAAGGAGCAACCCCGCGTCCATGGCGTCAGGTATGGAATTATTCTCAGGAGCATCTACAATGCGCCGATACTGGCGCGCTATTTCGGCTATTCGGCGCCACTGACCCGGGCGTTTGGCGGCGCGATTCTGCCGCAGCATAATCAGCCGGGTGTTTATGTCGGCATCCTTCTCGCTGTCGAGCAAATCCTTCTCCTCAAGAATCGCCGCTATGTCGGCTGCCAAAGCCTTCATGCTGTTCAGCGGCGAGTGCAGCAGCATGGCGGCAATGCGCGGATGACAAGGCAGCTGAGCCATTCGGCGGCCTAAAGCAGTGATGACGCCCTGACCGTTTATAGCGCCCAAATTCTGCAGCAACCGTTGAGCCTGAGCCAAAGCCCCCGGCGGCGGAGGCGTTATCCAGGGCAGAAGTTCCGGATGACTCTCGCCCCAGGCAGCCACCGACATTACCATAGGCGCCAGGTCGGCTGAGAGAATCTCCGGCTCGCGGTTCTCTTTCATAGAGCCTTCGGCCGGTTTCGACCAGAGCCTGTAACAGACCCCCGGGCCGAGCCTTCCGCTGCGGCCGCTGCGCTGACGGGCCATGTCGAGCGATATGCGCACCGTTTCGAGGCGGCTGAGAGAGTTGGCCGGATTGTAGCGCAAAGTGCGGCAGAAGCCCGAATCGACAACCGTTGTAATGCCCTCAATGGTGAGCGATGTCTCCGCAATGGGCGTGGCCAACACCACTTTGCGGAACCCCTGTGGCGACGGTGTCAACACCCCGTGCTGTTCCTCCGGCGGCATCAGTCCGTAGAGCGGCATTATAAGCAATTTGTCATCCTCCGTCGACAGTCCCGACAGCAACTCCTTGCAGCGCATAATCTCAGCTTTGCCGGGCAGGAAAGCCAGAATGTCGCCCTGCTGTTCGCGCAAAGCCTTCGCCACCCCTTTGGCCACATCCACGGCGCAGTTGAACATATCCGTGTCGGGCAAACGGAGAATCTTCACCTCATGGAGAAATCCGCTGCTTTCTATCACGGGAGCTTTGAGGAAGCGGCTGATTGAGGAGGTGTCGATAGTGGCCGACATGATGATGACGCGCAGGTCCGGGCGTACCAGATTCTGAGCCTGCAAGGTTAGCGCCAGAGCCAGGTCTGAGGCCATGCTGCGCTCGTGAAATTCGTCGAATATCACCGCTCCGTAGCCCTCGAGGGTGGGGTCGTCGATTAACATTCGCTCCAGTATCCCCTCGGTGATTACCTCGATGCGTGTGTTGGCCGATACCTTCGTCTCAAACCGTATGCGGTAACCCACGGTGTCGCCGGGTCGCGAGCCGAGCATATCGGCCATTCTCATGGCTATCTGACGTGCTGCAAGACGCCGAGGCTCAAGCAACAGCACCTTGCCCGGCACAGAACTCTGCATCAGACCCTGAAGCACAACAAAGGGCAAAAGGGTGGATTTACCCGAGCCGGGAGGCGCCGTAACAACGAGTCGCGGCGTGCGTGCCAGCGACTCGTTGATGCGTTCGGCTATTTCCCCTGCAGGGAGTTCGGCGCTATATTTGCGTATGGTGTCTTCTATGCTTTGCATCGCAGTTGTCGGTTCTGCAATGCAAAGTTACGGATAATTTTTCAGACCGGAGCAACGGCCAAAGGGGCATTTTCGGCCGGATGACCCGTGTAGTTGTTGTCGCGCAGTTTGGCTGCCGAGCGCAGGAAGCTGCGGTTGGAGGCAATCAGCTCGCGCGTTTCCTGAAGCATATTGAGATAGACGTAAAGCACAGACATTGCCGACGGCGAGTCATCGCGTATGGAGGCATAGAGGCGGTGATAGGTGTCTGAGATGCGGTATTTGAGCTGTTCGCAATGTGAGCGGATGTAGTCGGCGCCCGAGGGGTCGAAGGCGTTGAGGAGGTCGATGGTGTCGTTGAGCAGTATCGACACTTCGGTGCAGATAAGGTCGAAATCGTCGGCATATTCCTCAGGTAGCGGATTCAGGTTGCTCTGCGTGTGCTCCTTGCATACCTCGGCAATGCGCCGCAGGTTATAGAGCATCGACATACAGCAGTTGTTGCCCAAATAGAACCAGGTGCTCTTCTCAATGGCCAGAGGTCGGGGCAGATGACGCAGGCAAAGCGTCTCTTTGCGGCGGTCGGCTTTGAGCAGCTTCTTGGCTTCGCGCAAATCGCGTTCTGCGCGGTTGAGGCCGCTGAGGCTCTCTTTGCGGAACGACTCGGTGACGGCAAGAAAATTCTGCTGCGCAAAGATGAGGAAGCGTTGCTGGTTGCTGTTGATGTATGAAAGAAACAGCGGCCATACCTTCGACTTATCGGTGGTGGCAAGGATGTCGTGGAAAGCCGTGTCAGCTTTCTCTTCCTTGTTCTTTTTGGAGAAACGGCGGTTGCTTCTGATGATGATGGCAATTGTGGCGCAAGCAAGGAGCAGCATCACCCAATGGCCGCCGAAGTGCATGGCCAACACCAGAATACCGGCGCCTATGAAGGCCACGCCGGCAGTGAGGAACCATCCGCCAATCACCGACATTACGCCTGTGATGCGGAAGACGGCGCTCTCACGGCCCCAGGCGCGGTCAGCCAATGAAGTGCCCATGGCCACCATAAAGGTGACGAATGTGGTGGAAAGGGGCAGTTTGAGCGATGTGCCGAGAGCTATCAGGGCACCGGCGAGTACCAGGTTGACCGACCCGCGTATCAGGTCGAAAGCGGCACCATTTTCCATTATTGTCTCGTCGGCGTTGAAGCGCTTGTTGAACCAGCGGCGCACTTTGGGCGGCGTGATGCGCTCCACAGCCTCCGCCACAGCCACGGTCTTGCGCACCAGTGTGCGGGCTATGCGCGAGGAGCCGAACATCTCGTCACCACCGGCCTGGCTGCCGAGTCCAACTTCTGTCTGCGACACTTTCTGCGCCTTTTTGGAGGTGGCCAGCGAGACTACCATGATGACGCCGGCGCCGATAAGGAACCACAGCGAGGTGTTCGACGGGCCGTTGAGCGATGACATCAGGAAACCGTTGTAATCGCCGGCGCCATTGGCCGAATAATCCATGTATGAGGAGAGTCCGGTGAGGGGTACGCCGATGAAGTTCACCAGGTCGTTGCCGGCAAAGGCTATTGCCAAGGCAAAGGTGCCTGTGAGAACTATGACTTTCAGTACGTTGACTTTCAGAATGTGAAGCAATTGCATCAGCAATGTGAACGAGATGAAGCAAATTGTGAGAATAATGGCAGTGTGGGTGTTTATCCATTCCTTCACCGCCGGAGTCATGAAGGTGAGGTCTTTGGCGCCTTTGATGATAAGGAAATAGACTATGGCGGTGATGCAGATGCCTCCGAAGATGCCGATGTTCCATTTCAGCCGTCGGCGGTAGTTGAAAGTGAAGAGCATACGGGCCAGAAACTGCACCAACATACCGAAGACAAAGGCTATGGCCACTGACAGGAAGATGCCTAAAATCACCGAAAGGGCCTTTTCTGTATTCAGCAAATCGTTGAAAGCCAGTCCGGTGGCGTCGGTGGCCATTTTTATGATTGATACCACGAAAGTGGCGCCGAGCAGCTCAAAGACCATCGACACGGTGGTGGATGTGGGCAGTCCGAGGGTGTTGAACACATCAAGCAGAATGATGTCTGTAACCATCACTGCCATGAAGATGCACACCAAATCGTAGAACGAGAATTGCTCGGGGCGGAAGATTCCGTGCCTGGCAATATCCATCATGCCGTTACTCATGGCGGCGCCTATGAAGACGCCTATGGAAGCTACTATCAGAACTCGCTTGAGGGGAGCGGCCTTGGAGCCGATGGCGGAATTGAGGAAATTTACCGCGTCGTTGCTGACACCCACTGTGAGGTCGAAAATCGCCAGCAAAAATAGAAAAATGATAATGCAGAGAAAAATTATATCCATTTAGATGAGCTTTGATTTTCCAATGCAAAGGTCTCTAAACGATATTACATAAAGATTGCACTCATATTACAAATTTATTAAAGATGCGGGTCTGGCGGGTGGTTATGCGGCTTCAGCGGCCTTTGCAGGGTTATTTCCTGAGCGAGAAAATAAACCTGAGACCTCCCAAGGGCAGATTCTCGGCCTTGATGGTGCCACCGTGCCATTGCACGGCATTCTTTACAATTGCCAGTCCGAGTCCTGTGCCGCCCGACTGGCGCGACCTGCCTTTGTCTACGCGGTAGAAGCGCTCGAAGATTTTGTTGATGTGGCGCTGAGGCACCCCTTTCCCATTGTCGGCAAACGAGAAGATATATTCTGTGGGAGTGCGCCGCAGCAGGCTGATGGTGATTTTTGAGCCTTCGGAGTAGGCGAGGGCGTTATTTATAAGGTTGCGGAAGACTGAGGCCAACAACGATGCGTTACCCTGAATCCATAGCTCATCGGGCACTTTGTTGTTGATGGTGAAGTTCTTGCCCCGGGCCACCTCTTCATATTCCTTGCATACCTCAGCCACCACGCCGCCGGCGTTTATCTTTTGCCTGTCAATCTGTTTGCCTCCGTCTTCAATGCGAGTCAGCGCCGACACGTCGGCCAACAGCGACTGCAGCCTTTGATTGGCATCGTAACAGCGCTTGATGAAGTTGTTGCGGCGTTCGGCGTCCAAGTCGGGATGCTCAAGAAGAGTCTCCAGACACACCTGCATGGAAGCCGCAGGTGTCTTCAGCTCGTGGTTCAGGTTGTTGGTAATCTGGCGCTTTATGCGCGATTCCTCCTTCTCAATGTCGCTGCCCATGCGCCGGGTGGCAAAATAGCCCATGATGGACATAACGGCGGTTACCGCTAACATGAACCAGAGAAAAGCGCCGTCGGCGGCCAACACATGATTTAGGTTCATGGAATAGGGTATGGCAGTGCGCACAACATACTTGTCGCCTCTTGTGGCCGAATAGAAATACGTCTTGCCGTTGGTGTCGCTGTGGCGTCGCAGCGTGTAACCTTCGCCTGTTGCAAGAGCCTCGGCTATCTCTTCGCGGTTGAGATGCGAGGTGCCGGGCAGAGCGTCGAGCGAGTTGTCGTATATCACCTTCCCCTGTTTGTCGATTACGCTGATGCGCAGTCCGTGGATGTCAACCGGCGGCACTGTGAGTCTTCCCGTTGAATCAAGCCGCGACAGAATGAGGTCGTTGACCACCTGCAGCCGCGAGTTAAGCTCTTCGGCCTTGAACTTCTTTTCGCGCTGATACTGAAACAAGGCCAGGCTACCCACAAGAAGCCAGGAATAAAACAGCAATCCTAAGAACAGCCGCTTGTGGTAGGTCAGTCTAAAGCACGAAAGCATATCCATAGCCGGGTTTGGTGATTATATGTTTGCCGTATTCGCCGAGTTTGGCACGCAGGCGCGTTACGTTGACGTCTACCACCCTGTCAACGACAATGACCTTGTCGGGCCAGATGGCATTGAGAATTTCCTGGCGACCGTAAACGCGGCCGGTGTTCGCCATGAGCAGAGCCAGAATCTCAAATTCCTTTTTCGGCATCTTTACTTCCTTGCCGTCGATTGTGCATATCTTGCTGTGCAAAGTAACGCAGAGACTGCCGCATTTCAGCACATCCTGCGCCGCTGTCCGTCCGGAACGGCGAAGCACCGTACGGACCCGCGCCAGCACATTCTTAATGGAATAAGGCTTGGTGATGTAGTCGTCGGCGCCAAGGTTCAGCCCTTTCACCATATCGTCTTCCGAGTCCTTTGCCGTGCAGAAGATTATGGGAATCTCGGCCGTGTCTTTGCGGCGTTTCATAATCTCGGCTATCTGCGTGCCGCTTATCGCACCCAACATTATGTCGAGCAGAATAAGGTCGAACGACGTCAGGTCGAGAGCCAGTGCCTCTTCAGCCGAAAGAGCTGTTGTTACCTCATAGCCTTCGTTTTCCAGATTGAAGCTGAGCACCTCACACAGAGTCTCCTCGTCATCAACCACCAAAATCCGTTTCTTGTCGCTGTTCATATACGGGTGCAAAGTTAACTATAAGCCGGCTTATCTCACCACTGCTGCTGCAAGTTTAACAAAAACTTAATTCCGGGTTTAAAAAAGACATACAGGCAAGAGCGTAAGCATTGTGCCACGAACTTGCCTGTATGTTCTGAAAATTGAATCTATTTCTAAGTGACAGAGAGTTATTTACCCTGGAAAGCCTGAATGGCTTCGAGCTGCTTCAGAGCGTCGGCAGCCTGCGGCAGAGAGTTCTGCAGCGTCTTGAGGATAGCAATGGCCGAGTCATAATCCTTGTTCATGGCAGAGAGCAGAGCCTGCGTGTAACGGGCTTCGTTGCTGTTTCCGGCTTTCTTCAGGAAACGGGCTGCCGAGATGCGGTCGCCGCGCTGCAGAGCGCTGTTGGCGGCGTTGAGGTTGGCGATGGGGTCGTCGGGGAACATGCGCACGGCGATGTCGAAGACCTGATTGTAGGCGTCCGTGCCCGGCTTCATGCTCTGGGCGGCGAGATAGAACTCATGCAGCGAGAGCTTCTGAGGAGCTGTCTTCATAACCTCGATGATTTCGGTCACGTTGGTGTAGCTGCGAACCGTGTATTCAACGTTGTAATCGCTCTTGCGCAGACCGGGATATACATTCTTCAGCAACCATGCATATTCCTCGGGATAAGTGGTCTGAATCTTCTTGTTCTTGGCATACGGTTCCAGATCGGAGGCCAGGATTTCCAGAATACCGTTCTTGTCGGCTACGTCGTTGGTGTCGAGATATGCTTTCAGACCCTGGAAGTTGGCGGCGTCATAGGAAGTGGTGATGAAGCCCTCGGGGAACTTATACAGATTCTGAACATACTCTTCAAGAGCGGCGGTACGGCCTTTGGCCAGACGTACGTTATTCTCATACGAGCCTTCGGGTGATGCATAACCCTTTATTGCCATGGCTTTGAGCGTTACGTCCTTGTCGTTCTTCACCAGATTGATGGTATTGGTGATTTTGGCAAGTTCGGTCTTGTTGCGGCGGTAATTGGGGTCGATAACGGTTTTGTTGACGATGAAGTCGATGTAAGCGGTGCCCTTCACGTTACGGATTTTGACTTTCTCAGCCACCGGCTCAATGTATGCGAACGCGGGTGTGAATGTGGGAGGTGTGAAGTTGATGCTCTTTACAGGCGTTTCAAAAGTGGCGGCGGTGTTTCCGCAGCAACCGTTTACCTGATAGTCCATTACCAGCTCGCAGCTGTTCATCCAGGCCTGGAAAGGCACGGCGGCGCGATAGTTGAAGATGGCTTTCTTGCCGTTACGGAGCAGGTTTACTGTGCCGTCGTCATTACGTTTGTGGTAGTAATAGCGGTTGTGTCCGGCAAAGGTTACCGAAGGCAGAGCCTGCATGTTGGAACCTGAGCGAAGCACCGGGGTGACGCGCAATTCCTGATTCGACTTGATTGGGAATTTGGTGTAGTCGAGCAACATCGACACATCAAGATTCTGCCCGTTTTTCACTGCATTTACATTTTGCACCTGCAGTTCGCTTTCGCTGTATTTAATCCCGGCCAGAGCCAGAATAGGGCAGAGCAGCATGGCCAGAAATATCTTTGTTTTCATAGGTGATTCTTTGTTAGTGGGTGAATGTGTTCAAAAATTCAGACAACGTTGCTGTTCAGGTATCAGAACACGTATACGAGGTTCACAGCCAGTTTGGTGGGACCAACATAGTTATGCACCTTGTTGTCCTGAATCTTGTAGTCGAGCTTGCCCTGATTGGCCTTGTTGATGCTCCAGCGGTCATAGCGCGAGTAAATCCAGCCAATGCCTATCTCAGCCTCTATGTTCCAGTGCGTTCCGAGGCTCCAGGCGTAACCGTATGCTATGCCGGCGCCTACGCCCCAGCCTTTCCAGCGCTCATCCTTGAGCTGTTTGAAGCGGTTGTTGAGGAAGTTGGGCAGGAAGCCGATATTGCCGACGTTATACATGCCGCCCATTACCTGCAGAGCCAGGAAGCTGCCCTGGAATTTCTCGCAGAACCAGTAGCGAGCCTCGGGCTGTACCCACCAGCGTTCCCAATAACGGCGCTGATGACTGCCGTGTCCCCACCAGCCGTGTTTCACCGGCCAGTAGTTGACGTCGGTAGATATATCAAGACTCCATTTCGGTGCAAGACCGAATTCAATACTCAGGTTGGCAACAGCACCGGCATCGTGCAGCAGATTGGTCTTTATGGCCACGTCCTGAGCGCGCAGGCCGCCTCCGAAAAGAACAGCCATGGCAAGTGCCAGCATTACTTTAATGGATGTTTTCATAATTGTGTGTTTTATCTTTTGCTATTATTAACACACAACCGGCAATTAGGGTTTTACATTTGTTAAATTTGCATAATAAGAATTTCAGACAAGGGTGCTGACGACCCGCCTATTCGAGCACAGGCACGGAGGGATTGATAAGGAAAACCCGCTCTGTGCTGCGGGTGAGAGCCGTATAGAGCCAGCGGTAATAATCCTCGCCGAAGGCGTCGGGACGTATGCCCGCAAGGTCTATATACACATGCTTCCACTGGCCACCCTGGGCTTTGTGGCAGGTGATGCAATACGAGTGTTTTATCTGAAGAGCGTTGTAATACGGATCCTTGTCGGCCAGCCGCATTTTCTCGGTCAGGTCTCCCTCGTAAGAGTTCATTATGCGGCCGTGCAGCTGCGCCATCTCCAGGGCATTCAGCGCCGGACCCGGAAGTTCGAGGGTGCTTAACAGCAGCTTTGCCGCTATCGGACCCTCGCGTCCCGGGAAGTTCAGCTCGGCATCGGCAAACCGATATCCGTAACGCTCTTCCACACTGCCTATCCAGCCTATGCAGGCCATATCGCCGTTGGCCAACAGAGGATTGCGCTCGCGACGCGCCCAGAAATAATTATTGTGAGTTACAAGCACATGTTCGCCGCGCCCTATCTCCTCGTCGGCATAGAGAATGCGGCAGCGGATGTCGCGGTTGATGAGATTGGCACGCCAGTTGCTGCGTGTTACCACTATGGTGTCGTCATGACCTACTTTGCTTATCGAGCTGGTGTAATAGTCCTCGAGGTCGCGGCCCTCAACCACCGTAACATCGTCGGGAAAATTCTTTGCATCGAGCACCAGTTCAGGCTCGTTGGTTTCGCCGGTGATGAACTTGCGCGCGAGAGTGGCATTATAGAGCACACCGCTCTCGGCAGCCTGCCGCAACGGCGTCTTCAGAATACCGTAAATAGGGTTGAGACCTAAGCTTCGGAGCCTGTCCACGTTCATAGCCACGCTGTCTGTCTGGCCCACCGGCGGCAGCTGAGCCGTGTCGCCCATCAGCACCAACGAACAGCCCGCACCGGAATAGACATAGCGCACCAACATTTGCAGCAGCGATTTGCGCATATCCTTGGCATCGCCAATCAGCGAGGCCTCGTCAACAACAAAAATGGTATCTTCGTTACGGTTGGGAGCCGGGGCATAACGCAACGCGCCGCCGTCGGCCACCGGGCGGAAAAGCCTGCGGTGAATGGTGGAAGCCTGCAGCGAGGAGAAATTGGAAAACACCTTTGCCGCCCGGCCTGTGGGCGCCAACAGCACCACTTTGGCGCCCATTTTTCTCAGCGCATTGACCCATGAACCCATCAGCGTGGTCTTGCCTGTGCCGGCAAAGCCGTTGAGTACAAACACATCGCGCGGACCGCGGCTCACGGCAAAACGGCACAGTGAGTGTAACACCTCATCCTGCTCTTCCGATGGTGTGAAAGGGAATATTCCGCGGGCCAGATTATAAAGCGGACCGCTGCTGTCGGTAATCGTTTCCACAGTGAATAAAGACCGACCGATGTTTGCCTTGCTTGGTAAATTAGGAGCGCATCGGCGGCTATCAATTAAACGCTAATAATTGTGAAAAAATTGCTTATGGCCTTTTCGGTAGAAAAATTTTTATTAACTTTGCGGCTGAAAAACAAACCGGCCCTCGGGGTGTAGCGCAGTCCGGTTAGCGCACCTGCTTTGGGAGCAGGGGGTCGAAGGTTCGAATCCTTTCACCCCGACAAGAAGGAAAGTGCTGAAATTCCAGAGAGTTAGGAAGTTCGGCACTTTTTGTATACCCTTACATGGCCGGGCATGGCCGGGCGTTTGCAACACTAAGATTGAATTGATGCTGATGAAGGCAATATGTTTTGATATTGAAGCCACCGACTTGGGCGAAATGCTTGAACTGTCGGTGTTCAGTTATCCCGATAAAAAGGAAATTTACCACAGTTATTATCACCCGGTCCGTTCAAAAGAATGGAAGACCACCGAAGCCATTCACCATATCACTCCGGCCATGGTGGCTGATGCTCCGCAGTTTGAGGCTGAGAAAAATAAGGTGCAGAAGGTGGTGGATAACTGTGATGTGATTGTGGGCTTTGCCGTGGGTAACGATTTGCGCTACCTGCGTCATGCCGGCATCAACATTGCTCAGAATAAGAAGGTGATTGACGTGCGCGACCTTTTCGGCCTGGTGAAAGGACGCGAGTTTGGCATAGAGTATGACAGCGCTCCGTCGTTGTCGAAATGTGCCTCGCTGGTAGGCATGGACTTTGCCGAAGAAACGGATGCCCACAGTGCCACCAACGACACTCTGGCCACGCTCAATCTGCTTGATGTGTTGCTCGACTGTGAGAAGAGCCAACTCAATATGCAGTTCATTGCCGATGTGCAAAAACGCCTTGAGGAGGCTCATGAACAGAAGTTGCGTGAGTTGGCCCGCGGGGTGATTCGGTTTATCCCCATTGACTCCAACAATGGCTATAAGCTGAAAAACAACCGTATGGTAGATGTGGAAGATGTCGTTGAGGGTGAACTGCGTGTGGCGGTGGAAAGCCGGTTTATGGCCGAGCATGACGTGCGTCTGATGTTTGAAAAACGGGCGGATAAATTTCGCGCAAGCACTTACAGGCTGCGTCCTGCCGACAAGGAACGCTTTCTGAAATATTCCAACGTATATAACCCGGTTCAGGAAATGATTTGCCGCACCCGCTACGGGCGTCATTCGCGCTCTAAACTAGGGTTTGATGTCAAGTAATTTGCCGAACGTCTTTTTAAATTGATATGAAAAAGCTTCTATTTATAGCATTGTTCCTTGCATCTGTCCTCTGTGCCTCGGCCCAGAAAGCGCCAAAGCGCGAATTCCGCGGCGCGTGGCTTCACGTCATCGGTCCGGTGAAATATACCGGCAAAACCACCGACCAGACCAAGGCTTTTATTATCGACAAGCTCGACAAGCTGCAGCAGGCCGGCTGCAACGCCGTTATCTTCCAGGTTCGTCCGTGTGCCGATGCGTTATATCAGTCGGAGCTTGAGCCTTGGAGCCAGTATCTCACGGGCAAACGCGGCAAGGCGCCGTCGCCTATGTGGGACCCGTTGCAGTTCACCATTGACGAAGCGCACAAAAGGGGTATGGAATTGCATGCTTGGCTCAACCCTTACCGCATTTCTACAAGTGCCTCGGAGGTGTTGCCCTCAAGCCATATCGCCGCCAAAGAACCCTGGCGCACGTTTAAATACGACAACAAGATTTTCTTCGACCCCGGCATACCCGAAAACCGCGAATATATAATCAAGGTTGTGCGCGACATTGTGCAGCGCTATGATGTGGACGCCATCCACATTGACGACTATTTCTACCCATATCCCGTGCCCGGACGCGAGATTCCCGACCGGGCCACATATCAGAAGTATGGCAACGGCATGAATGTGGGCGACTGGCGCCGTCATAATGTGGATTTGCTGATTGAGGAGCTCAACACGGCCATAAAATCTGCAAAGCCCTGGGTGCGTTTCGGCGTCTCTCCCTTCGGAATCTGGCGTAACAAGAAAACGGATCCTCGCGGCTCTGAGAGCAACGGTTTGCAAAACTACGATGCTCTGTATGCCGATGTGCTGCTCTGGACCAAAAACAAATGGGTGGATTATATTGCTCCTCAGCTTTACTGGGAGCTTGACCTCAGTGCCGCCCCGAGCCGCAAACTGGTGAAATGGTGGAACGACAATGCCAATGGCGTCGACCTCTACATAGGTCAGGACACCAAACGGACAATGGATAAGGCCGATACGCAGGCAGGTCGCCCTAATGAGCTGCAGACCAAGATTGAGCTGAGCCGCAGTCTGCCCAACGTAGGTGGCAATATTTGGTGGCACGGATATTGGGTCACCGACAACTACAAGGGTGTGCGCGACCGCCTGGCTGAGGATTTCCAATCCACTATAGCGTTGCCGCCGGCCTACGGCGACCCGAACGTCAGGCCAAAGGCTCCCGAGCATCTGAAGACTCACGTGCATCACGACTCCATGACGGCCGAATGGCACAGCCCGAAGAAAGGTTCTAAGGAGGAATCAACAGATGCTGTCCGCTTTGTTGTGTATCTCTTCTTCCCCGGCGAGAAGATTGACCTTGACAACTCTGAGGCTATAGTGGCTCTCACTCCTTACAACAAGGTTTTGATGCCCGGTGTGATAGAAAAGGGCTCTACAATCGTGGTAACGTCGCTTGACCGCCTTAACCGCGAAAGCGCCCCCACTTCCTTAGTCGTCAAGTAACCCTGCAGGCAACAATAAATTCAGGGTCTCCCGAAGTTGGAAGGCCCTGATTTTTCGTCTTTTGGAGTTGAGTGGCGGGTTAGGAGTGGGTCTCTACAGACTTTGTGGGAGGCAGGGTGGCGTTGCGCTCTTCCAAGGATGCCAAAACGTGGTCGGCTACCTCGGAGAAGGCTTCGCCGATTGGTCCTGTCAGCGATGCGCTTGCTGTGAGTTCGGCAGCAGGTTTGATGGATGCAGGACAGCCGCTGTCGCCCGAGGTGCAAAGGTCGGCAACAAGGGGTATCTGGCCCAACAGCTTGATGCCGGTGGCTTCGCACAGGCGTTTGCCGCCGCCATTCCCGAAGATGTAATATCGCTCCTGCGGATGAGGCTCAGGCGTGAACCAGGCCATGTTTTCCACCAATCCGAGCATCGGGACGGCTATCTGCGGATTTCGGAACATCTCTATGCCTTTTCGTGCATCTGCCAACGCCACATCCTGCGGTGTGGTTACAATCACAGCGCCTGTTATGGCAAGTGTCTGCACCAGGGTGAGATGGATATCGCTGGTGCCGGGGGGCATGTCGATGAGGAAATAATCCAGTTCGCCCCAGTCGGCTTCTGAAATAAGTTGTTTGAGAGCGTTCGAGGCCATACCACCACGCCAGAGCACTGGGCTGTCGGGGTCTACCACCAGGCCGATGCTCAGCAGCTTAACGCCGTAGCGCTCCACAGGCAGCAGTCGGTCAACGCCACCTTCGTTGCTGATGTAGATGGGCTCTTTCTCAATGCCGAACATTTTGGGCACCGAGGGTCCGAAGATGTCGGCGTCGAGCAATCCCACTTTATACCCTTTGGCAGCAAGTGCCACTGCCAGGTTAGCAGCAACGGTTGATTTGCCGACGCCGCCTTTGCCCGACGATACGCCGATGATATTCTTCACTCCGGGCAGCAGATTTGCTTTCTCCCGGACTTTCTGCGCGTATTCGACTGATATGTTACCTTTGATGTCAACACCCGGTATAGCGCGTTCTATGGCGTCCTCAGAGGCTCTTACCACGCTCTTCGCGAACGGGTCAGGCTCCTTGGGGAAGATGAGGCTGAAACTGACATGATTGCCGTTGATGCGGATGTTGTCGGCTATCATGTTATTCTCGGTGAGGCTCTTGCCGTTGCCCGGATAGCGGACCCCCGACAGTGCCTCGGTTATTAAGGCGGGATAGATATTCATGGTTTTCGTTTTGTTACAGACGCCGGTTATTCGGGCTGTAAGACAGTTGTTTGTTGTATAACGCCTCTGGGAAGAGAACGATAATCATCGCGGGGAATATCATCCTCTGCGGGGTCATTCAGCTCGCCATCCATGGGGAGACGGAAGCTGATGAGGCGGATGTTCTTGCCTCGCGCAAGCCATTGCTTTTCGTAGAATGTCTGTATGCGTGTGGCGGCATCGTCGCGGCCGGAGGCATAGAGGTTGTCGCTGTCGAATTCCACGGGAAGGTTATTGTGCTCAACAAGTCTGCGGGCAAAGGTGTAAAGGAACGGCGAATCGGTCTTGAGATGTATCATACCGTTGTGGCGCAGCACTTTGCGGTAAAGCTCCAGGAAGCGTGCCGACACCAGGCGTTTGCGGGTCTTCTGCATCTGCGGGTCCGGAAAGGTTATCCAAATTTCGTCAACCTCGCCCGGCTCAAAAAATTTGTCGAGCAACTCAATGCCTGTGCGCACAAACGCCACATTGCTCATCTCCAACTCCGTAGCTGTTTTGGCGCCTCTCCACAGTCGCGCTCCCTTTATGTCTATGCCGATGTAATTTTTATCGGCTGCCTCTTGGGCGAGGCCTACGGTATATTCGCCTTTGCCGCAGCCAAGCTCAAGCACTATGGGGTTGTCGTTGTGGAAGAAATCCGTGCGCCAGCGGCCGCGAAGCGGGAAGCCACCCGCTGCCTCCAATGCAGCGAAGGGGTATTGCAGCACGCAGCTGAACCCCTTCATCTCTGCAAACTTCTTGAGTTTGTTTTTGCCCATTTTAAGTTAATTCGTACGGCGGAGTTTGAATGTCTTGGCTCCTGATGCTGTTGAGGCCCGTACCACTATGATGTTGTCTGCCACGCCGTTGAGGTCGATTGTTGCCTCTGTCGTTTGCGGGGTTGAGATGGCCAGGATGGCTCCGTTGGTGGAATAGACGCTGACGCCGGTAAGGTTTTCGCTTGCACTTACAGTGAGCAGGTCATTCTGCCAGAAGCATTTAATATCGGCGCCGGCAATCTCGTTAGAGATTATCGGGTCAGTGCCTAAAGTGGAGCCTTTGAGTTCAAAGCGGCTCCATTCGGGGTGATTTGCCCAGCTTTGCAGATGGTCTTCGTGAACCCAGAGGCGTTTTCCGGAAATGCCGTTGATGCCGTCGAATGCGTGGTCAGCGGTGTTGGGAATGTTGCCTTCAAGCTCAATGGCTTTAATTGACACAAGGTTATCCATGCCGTCGGCAACATGCTCGCCAACCTCTTTCAGGTTCTGGTTGAAAAAGAGCCTTACAGTGGGGTTGTTGGCAAGGGCGTATGCTCCCAACGTTGTGAATTGCGATGTGGTGGCTGAATCGAGCATCAAAGCTGTGTTGCCGGCCAAAGCCAAATCACCGATGCGTTTCTGTCCGCTTACCGATGTCAGAGCGGAGTTGCCGTAGAGGGCACCCTCTTCCATCATGGGGTCAGAGGCGCTGAACGACTTCAGCGAGGGCATTGAGCTGAGGGCGTATGCGCCGATTCGATTCACCGAAGGATTCAGGCTTACCAGTTCCAGACCGCTGCCCAAGAGGCATTCTGCGCCCAATGTCGTCATCTTGGCCGGGAAGGTAATGGTCTTCAGGGCTGTGCAGCCGCGGAAGGTCTTTGCCAGCAATTCTGTAACCTGCGTTGCCGAGAGTCCGGCATTGCTCAGGTTGGCACAATCGGCAAACACACCTGTGCCCATAGAGTCGGTGGAAGCGGGAAGCACCACACTGCTCAGCTTTGTCTTGTAAAATGCCCAGCTGCCTATTGTCTTTACCGAGGCACCGAAAGTTACGGTGTTGAGGTTTGACGAGGCAAAGGCACCTTCCTCAATCTTTGTGAGGGTTGACGGCATTACCACCTTCTCGAGTTTGCTCAGGCTGAAGATATATGCCGGCAGAGTGTTTGCCGGGAAATGATGCCTGCTCAGATGGATGGCTTTGTCGCTCTTTGTCTCCACAATCTGCAGACCGCTCATATCGAGAGTGCGGAGTGCGGGCAGCGTGGATATGTATTGGAGGTCGCGGGCGTCGCCTTTGCCGGTAAGGGTCAGGTCGACAATGGTGGCAGCTTCTGAGGCGAGAGCCTGCTGCAAACCTCCGGGGGTTATCTCCAAGGCATACGCTTCAGATGTTACTGACAGCAGCAGCCCGGCGATGGCTATGATCAGATATTTCTTCATTGCAGTCCTTGGTGTTGATTATCTTACTATTACTACTTTGCCTACGTTGGCCTCAGAGGCATTTTCGCCTTTTTGGCTCATGAATACGTAATACACACCCGAATTCACATTTGCGCCGGTGATGTTGGTGCCATCCCATTTCACCACGCCGTTGAGCGAGGAGCCGAGTTCTTTCACCAGATTGCCTTCCGAGTCGCAAATCTTCACAAGTGCATTGTCAAGCAGGCCTTCAATGGTGATATAGCCGATAAAGTCGGGCCGTACGGGGTTGGGATAGATTTTCACCTGGTCGAAACCGCTGCCTGTTGACGAGCCGGGCAGGAAGTATTCCGCGATGCCGTCGGCTGTGCCTATCATCATAGAGTTCGACTCTTTGTTGTAGCAAATCTGGAACGTCTCGTTGCTGGGCAGATATGAATTCTCGGTCGTTAACTGGCGCATTACATGAGTGCCGTCGGGACTTGTCTGCACTACTCCGGCGCCAAAGGTTGCGAACCATTTGTTGCCGTTGCCGTCAACGGTGATTGCGCGTACATCAATGCCGTCGAGCAGATAGTCGGCCATGTTGGTGCCGTCGTTGCGACTTATTTTGATGCGGCGTGCCGAGGTGGGATTGTCGAACATCTTCGACGGCTGTATGGTGAAGAGACCTGAGCTGGTACCAATCCATACCGTGCCGGAGTTGGGATCCTCATAGCCCCAATAGATGTTGTCTTGCGTAATGGCTCCGCCATCCTGGTTGTAGAGGCCCGAAAGAACCTGCTGACGGTCATCTTCGCAATTCTCAAGAGTGCCTTTGTGATCCAGCAACAGCATTGGAGGATTGTAGAGGATAGTGGGAATCACTAACACCAGATTCTTGTTTACAGCAGCCTTGAGAGGCAGAATTCTGTTATCGTGTGAAGTGGAGAAACCGGTCTTAATCTGCACCACATCCGAATATTTTTTGGCTTTGAGAGTCGCTGCCGGCCATACCAGAACAGCCTGAAGAGGGTCAGAATCGGCAAGATTATGGTTTGCTACCCATAAGTTCCCATCATTGTCAAAAGCCGGCTCCGATAAACTCATATAAGTTTTAAGACCTTTATTTGTGGCAGTTTCTACAGCGGTGTCTTTAATCGCATAGAAATTTGGCAGATATGATGCCGGTGATTTTTTTACACCAATGTTCACGGTGTTGTTCGGATTGGCAATATCCATAATCTGCAAACCCTGACCGTATGAGCCCGAATAGAAAAGATCCGGGTTGATAGGATCCTGAACAAGACCTTTTGCTTTGGTGTGTACACCGGCATAAGGCGAATTGAGATATACGGGTCCGTAATTGGACCATACACCGTTTTTCAGTCCTGAGATAAGGGTGGGATAACTGCTTATGTCGGACGAGAGAGGCGATGCTGACTCATTCTGGGTCATCAGGCCATATTTGTCGGAATAACACATGAACTCGCTCAGGAAGGGAGAAGGTGAATTGGGTCTCGACAATATTTCCTCGGCGCCAAACTTCGTGCCCCAACCGTTCAAACCGTCGCGGGTATATTTGCGTACGCCTTTACGGTCAATAGCTGTGTAGTAGTTGGTAAAGTCGTATGAGTTGATGGGGAAGTTCATGAGTTCATCCTTTGGCAGACCGCATGTCTCGATTTTTGAGAGGTCGTAAGTAACGGTGCCGATGGCCCATGTGCCCGACAAGGTATAGCCGCTTTTGCCGTATGAATATGACGGGAAACGCAGGTTCGTTTCAACGCTGCCCAGATACTTCAGAGTGTTGTCTTCGTTAACCTGGAAATAACCCGTTGACCAGGCGCAGATGGCCAATATACGGTTTTCGGTAAGGGGCATGACAATGTCCAATCTTTGTGAGGGCTGAATGACATTGAAGTCGTTGAGCGACAGCAAAGCCTTGTCGTAATCCTGAATATAGTATTTAGAATTGTCGGTGAGAATGAGCTTTTTGCCCACACGGCAAATACTGGTTATGGCCTGATGGTAGTTCTTGGCTTTGTTGATACGGCGCGTTTCGGGGTCAATGACAATGAAGCCGAAGTTTGTGGCCAGATAAATCAAATTATCGTCAAGGCTGAACGATATGTTGTTTACGGTCTTTGATTCGTTGAGCGTCGTATTCTTCAGCGACGGGATATTGACCACCTTGTCATCGTCATACAGCAGGTCGATGTTGCCGTCGTTGTAAATTATGCAGAGATAGCCCTTCATGGGGTTATACTGTGCAGTCTGGATAATATTGCCCGAAAGGTAATTGCGGGCATTATACGAAAGAGTCTCGCCCGTGGCTTTGTCGTGCACAAACACCTCGCCTTTGGGCTTGTTGTATGTGCCGTTGTTGGGGTTGTACATCTGGCCGTAGGCTATGATGTATACTTTGTCGGCTCCTTCATATACGTTTTGGAAATAGTTGTCGAAACTGGCATGAATTTTCCAGTCTCCGTCGGCCGCATACATACCTGCGGCTCCTATGAGTAAAATAAGACCTAAGACAAATTTCTTTATCATTGCTCTAAAAGTTGTTCGAAAAGTGAAACAAACAATTTAAAATTTATCAATACCCGCCAGGAAAGCTTTAATGGCTCTTGCGCGGTGAGAGATTTTGTTTTTGGCGTCAGGACCCATTTCAGCAAAGCTGATTCCTGATTCGCGGGGTATGAAGATGGGGTCGTAGCCGAAGCCTCCGTTTCCGAGGCGGTCTTCGGCTATGTCTCCTTCCACACTGCCGCTCCAGGTTCGGCAGCTGCCGTCGGTGGCGGCCAGAGCCACTACTGTGCGGAATTCTGCGCGGCGGTTGGTTTCGCCACGCAGTTTTTCCAGCAGCAGGTCTATGTTGTCGTCGGGACAGCAGTGTTCGCCGGCGAAGCGCGCCGTATAGACTCCCGGAGCGCCGTCGAGGGCATCTACCATCAGACCCGTGTCGTCGGCAAAACAGTCTATGCCATAATGGTCGCGCACATATTCTGCCTTCTGGCGTGCATTCCCCTCAAGAGTAGTGCTCGTTTCGGGCAATTCCTCGTGGCAGCCTATGTCGGCAAGGCTTATTATGGTGAGCTGCGGGCCGGCTATGGCCCGAACCTCCTGCAATTTGTGCGGGTTATTTGTGGCAAAGACTATTTCCCTCATCGTTCTATTAACGGTATTAATGCTTTTTTATTGCCGTCGGGGTTTTGGGGCAAATGACAAAAAATGTTATTTGCCGAGCACCACATTAACAATCTTGCCGAGCACCACAATCACCTTCTTGGGCGTTTTGCCGTCGAGCCATTTGGCAGCTTCGGGGGCTTCGAGGGCTCTTTTCTCCACTTCCGCTTTGTCGAGGTCGGCGGGCAGGTCAAGGGTGAAACGCGTCTTGCCGTTGAAGCTCACTGCATAGCGCACAGACTCAGCCTTGAGATATTTCTCGTCGGCTTCCGGCCAGGCGGCATCTTCCATCCAACCCTCGTTGCCCAGGCGATGCCAGTATTCTTCAGCAATATGCGGGGCGAAGGGGGCCAATACGCGGGCAAACAGCTCCATAATCTGCCGGTTTGCCGATTTTTGCTTCTGCAGGTCGTTGAGAGCTATCATGAAGGCAGCCACCGAGGTGTTGAAGGAGAAGTTCTCCACATCGTCGGTTACCTTGCGAATGAGCTTGTGGATGGTGCGCAGCTCAGCCTCGGTGGGTTCTTTGGCTTCGGCACTCAGACTCTGTTCCATCATAGCCCAGAGCTTCTTGAGGAAACGGCTTACGCCGTCGATGCCGTTGGTGTCCCAGGGTTTGCTCTGTTGCAACGGTCCAAGGAACATCTCATACAGACGAAGTGTGTCGGCGCCATAGCGGTTTACTATATCGTCAGGATTGACGACGTTGAACATCGACTTGCTCATCTTCTCCACGGCATAGCCGCATACATATTTGCCGTCTTCGGTGATGAATTCAGCATCGGCAAATTCCGGGCGCCAGGCGCGGAAGCCTTCCATGTCGAGCAGATCGTTGTTCACCAGCGATATGTCTACTCTTATGGGCGTTGTGTCATATTGTTTGCGGAGGCCTTTGCTCACAAACGTGTTGGTGCCTTTCTTGCGGTAAACGAAGCTTGAGCGGCCCTGTATCATGCCCTGATTCACCAGTTTGCGGAAAGGCTCCTGCTCTACCACCAGACCCTTGTCGAACAGGAACTTGTTCCAGAACCGCGAGTAGATGAGGTGGCCGGTGGCATGCTCAGTGCCTCCCACATAGAGATCCACCTGACGCCAGTATTCATCGGCCTCTTTGCTCACCAGCTCATGGTCGTTGTGCGGGTCCATATAGCGCAGATAATATGCCGAGCTGCCGGCAAATCCCGGCATTGTGCATACCTCTAAGGGACAGCCGTCGGCCGTCTGCCAGTTTTTTGCCCTTGCCAGCGGAGGCTCACCTTCGCCGGTGGGCAGATAGCTGTCAATCTGCGGCAGTTTGAGCGGCAGTTGGTCTTCAGGAATCAGTTCCGCTATGCCGTTGCGATAGCATACCGGGAAGGGCTCACCCCAGTAACGCTGGCGGCTGAAGATAGCGTCGCGCAGACGATAATTGACCTTTACGCGGCCAATGCCCTTTTCCTCAATGAATTTCTTGGCCTTTGCAATGGCCTCTTTTACCTGCAGGCCGTTGAGGTTCAGCTCCGGACCGCAGGAATTTATCATCACGCCCTCTTTGGCGTCGAAGCTCTCTTCGCTTACGTCGGCTCCCTCGATAAGCGGAATCACGGGGAGGTTGAAATGACGGGCAAAGGCATAGTCGCGCGAGTCGTGTGCCGGCACTGCCATGATGGCGCCAGTGCCGTAACCGGCCAGCACATAATCGCTTACCCATACGGGAATCTGCTTGCCTGTCATGGGATTCACGGCATACGAGCCGGTGAATACGCCGCTGACCTTCTTATCTATCTGGCGCTCGCGTTCGGTCTTATGACTTACTTCGCGCAGATATTCCTCCACAGCCTCTTTGCGGTCGGGAGTCGTTACCTGAGCCACATAATCGCTTTCCGGAGCCAATACCATGAAAGTAACGCCGAAAACCGTGTCGGCGCGTGTGGTGAAGATTTCAAGCTCCAGGTCGTTTCTGCCGGCAATGGCAAATCGCATCTCGGCGCCTTCGCTGCGGCCAATCCAGTTGCGCTGCGTCTCTTTGAGGCTGTCGGTCCAGTCCAGCTCCTCCAGGCCGTCGAGCAGACGCTGTGCGTATGCTGAAACCCTCAGACACCATTGCCTCATTTTCTTTTGCTCCACGGGGAATCCGCCGCGCACACTCACGCCTTCGCTCACCTCGTCATTGGCCAACACGGTGCCTAACTCGGCACACCAGTTCACCATTGTCTCGGCCTGAAAAGCGAGCCTGTAATTCATCAGCACCTCGGCTCGGCGTTCAGCGTTCATGCTGTTCCATTCGTCAGCCGAGAAATTCAGCTCCTCGCTGCCGGCGGCATGCAAACCGCATGTGCCGTTTACCTTGAAATAGTCCTCAAGCTCCTGTATGGGGCGCGCACGCTGTAACTCCGTGTCATACCAGCTTTGAAACATCTGCATAAAGGCCCATTGAGTCCATTTGTAATACTCAGGGTCGCAAGTGCGCACTTCGCGGTTCCAGTCGTAGCCGAGGCCGATGAGACCTAATTGTTCCTTGTATCTCTTTATGTTTGTTTCGGTGGTAATTTCGGGGTGTTGGCCGGTTTGAATGGCATATTGCTCAGCGGGCAGGCCGTAAGCGTCAAAGCCCATGGGATGCAACACATTGAACCCCTGCTGCCGTTTGTAACGGGCAATGATGTCGGAGGCAATATATCCTAACGGATGGCCCACGTGCAAACCTGCTCCCGAGGGGTAGGGGAACATATCGAGCACATAAAACTTCGGTCGGTTGATGTCTTCGCGGACGTTATACACGCCCTCTTCCTGCCAGCGTTTCTGCCAGCGTTTTTCTATTTCGCGGTGATTGTATTCCATGATGTCAGCAAGATTGCTGTATAGTTTTCCGCCTGCAAAGATAATACAATTGCGAGGGTTATGCAAATATCGTTGCCTTTGCCGATTCATTATTAGATAATAGCGTTTGTCTGTAAATTGGGTCTGTAAGGATAATATGATATTGATTCGCCTCTGCAGATTGGATTCGCCGGCTCTGCAGATTGGATTCGCCGGCTGTTTCCAACAGAGCCTTGTAAGATATGAGGAAAGATTTTTTTGTTGATTATCGATGGAATCTTATTGGGTCTAATATTGAGGAAAAAGTTTTATTGATGACAACCTAATTCCATAAAGATGGGCTCGGAGCTTATTTTAATCAGAATAACTCTGTCAAATTGATATAGGATATTAGATGAGAAAGAGGATTCGATGCGATTTTCATTGCAAAATGATAGTTAAAAAGTTAAAGTATATTAAATTTCAAAAGAGCTATTGACTGTTAAATTATTTGGTTTAAATTTGCAAACGAAATAATTAAACTTTTATAACAAAAAGCGAACCAAAAACTAATATTAACCATCATGAAAAGAATAAGACTTTTAATGTTTCTTACGCTGCTGACCGGATTCATTCTCTCAGCATGTTCGTGCGATGACATTGTCATGGATAATGTCCAAGAGCAAAAAGATGTACAGCGAACCCAGTACATCCAAACCTCCTATGATAAAGCATACGCAAAAATGCTTGCTCTGTACCCTTCCACGTTTGCCACCGGCAAACGCATGTCGGCCGGAATGCCGATAGTAGACAACAGTTACCCGCTGTGGTATTCGGACACCGCTCTCGTAACTCCTGATCCGAATCCTAACGGACCTGATCAGCCTGGAGGCGGAGATGGACCGACGGCTGCCAATGATTCCATCTATGCTTACGTCTTTGACTTTGCAAATGAACAGGGTTCAATGGTAGTAAGCGTGGATGAAAACCTGCCGGACTTGTTAGTCTATACGAAAGGCAGAAACTTCCTCAAGAATCCATTCGTACGTTTTAATTACACGAGTGAAAACGAAGTATGGGAAACTATTTTCGAGGAATTTCAACGATTGTTTGAAAAGAAAGAAGATTTGATACGTTCGCAATTGGCGAATTTTGCTGCCTCTATGATTTATGAAGCGGAAATAGCGAAAGCTGACATTGAAAAGATTTATGAGGCTGAACAAGGTGATGGAACATGGAGTGGCCTTAATTTTAAGGAAATAGAAGTCATTAGAGATTGGTATACTTCTGAACCGGGTCAATATGTGCCTGATGGAATGATTCCTATTCATTGGTTCAACAAACCACCTTTCACGTCGAAAATAGAACAGATATATGGGTCAAATGCACAATGTTGGGATATAATTCCAACCATAAGTATGTATCTTGCAACACTGCGAGGCGAAGTTCAGGCTGAAGATGGCTGGATTATGGACTGGGATTTGGTTCTTGATCCAAATGCTCAAGCGGATTCAGCACAGATTATAGATAACATTTCCCGTCTATATTATGAGTTGGGGCGTCCTGAAAATCTCGCTGTTAATTATTTTCAGAATCAGACCATGGAGGTACGTAACAGAGTTTCGGGTTTGCTTGAAAAGTATAAAGTTTCAAACGTTGGAGTATACGAAAGCGAGCATCCTCTGTGGGCCATTTGGGATGAGATAGATAATGGCCGACCTGCAATCTGTTTTGTCAGAGGTCTGACACAACGTAAAAACGACCAGGAAGTGTTAAGTTTCCTTATCGACGATTATGAAGTAAGAGATCAGTCATTGCTGTAAAAACTATAATCACGCGGATATAAGAAGAGATTTCCAAGAGTATTTTGTAAGCGTTAAGTTTCAGCATATAGATGCTAATACTCTCTTCCCGGATGCTTACTACAATTGGGCTCTGTTTGATCCTAACTATTCCAGTATAATTAAAAAGCTCAGTTATCCATATTCATTACTGGCGCCTCCGAGTGTGAATAAGTTATATAAAGAGCTTGTTGTGCTAAAAACTATTCAATAATTTCAAAGGCTTGTACGCGACTATAGTTGTATAAGGTCAGAGCAATGACTTTTTGGAGTTGCAAATTGAAATGATTTGATAATTCTGAATAGTAAAAGCCACCAACAACCAAAAACTTAATCAATATGAAAAAAATGATTTTTCTGATCTCATGCGTTCTTGTGCTATGCATAAGCGCATGTTCATCAGACGATGATCCGAAGCCAATTCAGGATGCTCCTCGGTCAATGATTACCGAGTTCATAGCTCCTCAGTCTCTGTTTCACCAGCAGTCGGACTTTAATGTCGAATTCGTGAAAAATGAGAAAACAAATATGATTGACGAAATCAGAATTCTTGATTTCACAATCATAGGCCAAGGTGAAAGTATTGACTACGCCAGTCGTCCAAAACTGTTTGTTGAGACGCTTCAGGAAATTGGCGATACCTGTGCTCCTGAAAACCTTCCTGAAGAAGCATGGAATTATTGTCCCTCTATTATTCCGGTCAGCACAATCAATATTTTCATTGATGATGCAAATGAGGCTCTGAACTTAGTGGAGAATGAAGAGTGTTCAAAATACTTTGAAATCTCGTATGTTTCGTACTATGATTTCATCAAAAACGGATATTCATGGAAAGGAATCGAGAAACCCGGTCCTATCTATAAGATGTCTATTGAGGATTTCAATAGATTAGGGGATAAAAAATTGGTGGATATGAACAACATAAAGTTGCATCTGCCAAAGGAACTTCAGACTATTGAAGCAAACAATCGCTATTTAATAGAACTGAAATATGCTGACGGAACTGTCTGCAAATTCAGATGTGAACCTGTTCCGTTTTTAATGTGGGACAGACTGTGGAACATTATGAAAGATTACAACACTGGTTTTCTTACTGAGTTCCCTAACTGGAATCTTTTAAAAGCTCCCCGAAAATGAAAAGAAATATAATAGGATATCTATTGCTGTTAATTGCAGCTGTGTCTCTGAACAGTTGTTCGGATGACAATGAAGATACCCCCGAACAGAAGAAGCAATATTCTTCGCTGGTATCCGAATTCCTCGAGACGTACAATTTCAAATCAACTGAAACATTGAACGAGGATCTGAAAGTTGACCTATACGGCAATGTTATTCAAATAGTAGGAGTGCAGTCTTACGAAGCCATTGATTACAATGCGAATGTAATGGGCACAGGGCCAAAGGTTAAAGTAACTGTGGGTAAAACTTACAATCAAGAGAACAACAGTCATAATTTTAACAGACTGTTGGAGAAATATGGTGATACTCATTGTGAGAGTCAAGTGTTTGATGGAACCCAATATCCATACAGACCTCATCCCTATGGCATTACAAGCATCAGTTTCACGCTTGAAGACAAATACACCTCCGAGCCTCCCTTAATCACTTATAATCCGAAAGATCCACGGATGCCACCCTATAATAAAAATTATCCGTTAAACAGCGATTGCTCTTCGCTTTTCAAAATACGTTACCGCACGTATTACGATTATATCAAGAACGGATATTCCTGGGAAGGTCTTGGCACCACTTCTCCATGGAAGGAAATGGAACTTACGGAATTCAACAGGCGTGGAGGCGACAACCTCATAGATATGAGCTGTATCTACCTTATAGTTAAGGAAAGGCCGTCTTACTATTATTTACAGCCATGGCACTTAGGCATGATAATGATATTTGACAATGGCAAGACCAATATTCGCAACAGCGACCTCAAGATACTGCTGGACATTAGACCGCTGTAATACAAGCCGCAGAAACGGAGTAAACAACATAGGAAACGAGCTCATAATAATTTGTGGGCTCGTTTCCTATAATCTTTATCCGAACGAACCGAAAAGGGAAGACTACGATTCTATTCTTTAAGCCTTCCTGTCAAATACATCTGGAATTTAAGGTACTTAAAAGTGTTTGTTGCGATTGTCCATGCAAAAAGATAGTCAAAAGTTAATGAGTATTAAATTACAAAAGAGCTTTTGGGTGTTAAAATTTTTTAGTTTAAATTTGCAAACGAATAATAAATTTTTTCCTAAAATAGCGAACCAAAAATCAAACCAACCAAAAATGTATACAACAAACAGAGTTATTATTTTTCTTGCGTTGCTGATCGGCTTCATCCTCTCAGCATGTTCGTACGATGACATTGTCATGGATATTGTCCAAGAGCAAAAAGATGTACAGCGAACCCAGTACATCCAAACCTCCTATGAGAAAGCATACGCAAAAATGCTTGCTCTGTACCCTTCCACGTTTGCCACCGGCAAACGCATGTCGGCCGGAATGCCGATAGTAGACAACAGTTACCCACTGTGGTATTCTGACACCGCTCTCGTAACTCCTGATCCGAATCCTTTTGGTCCTGATCAGCCGGAACCTGGAGACGAAGATGTGCCGACGGCTGCCAATGATTCCATCTACGCATACGTCTTTGACTTTGCGAATGAACAGGGTTCAATGGTAGTAAGTGTAGACGAGAATCTTCCTGATCTATTGGCGTATTCCAAAGGAAGGAATTTTCTGAAAAATCCATATATAAAATATACTCCAAAGCCTGATGCCAATGCATGGGAAGCATATATAGGCGAAAAATATTTGTACCTGTATGAACGACGAGAAGCTATGATACGTGAATTTTTGGCTTCATTATCTAAGGCTACAACAGGTGAAATTCGCGATTTAAAGGTTAAAATAGAGAAGATGTATCAAGCGCAACTTAGTGCTGATGGTAGTCATCCAGTTCTTGATTCTGTAAAAACAATACGTGACTGGTATGTAGATTTTCCATCTCAGTACCCGCAAGAAGGAATGGTACCTGTACATTGGCTAAATATTCTGCCTTTTACGGGTGAAATAGAAATAGTATATGGTTCAGATGCCTATTGTTGGGATATAGTCCCAACGTTGGCAATGTATTTTGCAACTTTGCAAGCTAATGTGTATTCTGATAACGGTTGGACAATGGATTGGGAGTCACTTCTTAATCCGGAGTCAGAAGCAGATTCAACATATAACATGAATAATATAAGCAGGTTGTATTATGAATTAGGTTTGCCGGCCAATTTAAATGTTAACTATTATAATCAGAAACAGTTAATTGGTGTAAAAGACAGGGTTCCCTCAGTGTTGTCTAAATTCGGTATATCAAATACAGGCACATATGAGAGTCAAAATATTATATGGGCAATTTATGATGAAATAGATCAAGGACGTCCGGCTATAGGCTTTGTAAAGGGTCTATTTAAAAGTTACGATTCGGAAGTATTGAGTTTTTTAGCTGATGACTATGAGATTCGGAGTCAAGAGTCAATGTATTATTTCCATGGTCAATTACCTGCAAAAAAACGTTTTGATGAAATCTATGTTAGCGTAAAATTTTCGAATTTCGATTCTCAAAGCCTTATTCCTGATTTCTTCATAAACTGGGCTTTGTTTAATCCAAATTATTCAAGCTATCTGAAAGCATTAGGCCATTCTTTATCAGTGACTGTCCCTGTTGCTAAAAAGCAATATGATGAGATGTACATACTCAAAACGGTACAATAACAAACTCGAAATATGAATAAACTCATTTTACAAGGACTTTGTTTGATGATGGTATGCCTCTGTGCATGTTCATCAGACGATGATCCGAAGCCAATTCCGGAGGCTCCTCGGTCAATGATAACCGAGTTCGTATGGCCAACAAAGCTCTCGCACAAGAAGTCCGATTTCAACGTGAATTTTGTAGTTGATGAGACAACTAACAAAATTGTGGATATACGTATCACGGACTACAACATCATTCCTTTAGGCAAGAATTACGATTACTCTAATTATCCGGAGTTTTTCGTTGAAAAGCTTAGGGAGTTAGGTGATACCTGTGCACCGGATAATCTGCCGGAAGAAGCATGGAATTACCTTCCCTCAATTATACCTATCCGAAGTATTCGTATATATGCAGATACTTATGACATTTGTCATTTGCATTTGAAGATAGGAGATGAATGTACAAAGTATTTTGAAATTTCGTACATTTCTTACTACGACTTTATCAAAAACGGATATTCATGGGACGGGATAGAAAATCCGGGTCCTGTCTATAAAATGACACTCGAAGAATTTAACAAAATCGGTGATCATAAGTTAGTCGACACAAATGGTATAACGCTGTATCCGGCATACGACCTTCAGGACGCTGATTATACACAGTTTATGTATAATATAGATATCGAATATGGCGATGGCACAACTTACAGATTCAGATTATGGCCAATAGGCCAGGAAATGTGGGAAAGACTACGCAACATAATGAAGGCATACAATGAGGGTAAGATAGATAATTATGACTGGAATCTTTTAAAATCTCCGAAACGATGAAAGAAAAGATTTTTTCAGCTTTGATGCTGCTTGCTTCAACAATTATGTTGTGTTGTTGCTCAGATGACAATGACTCGCAACCTGTTTATGAACAAAAATATCCGTCTCTGGTGACTGAATTCCTTGAAACCTATGGGTTCAGAACGCTCGAAACCATAGATGAAAACGGTAATAATTCGGTTAAAGGAACAATAGTGCCTGTAGAGGGTGTTTTGTCGTATAAAATTTACTACAACAAGAAAGACGGAGTTAACCTCCTCGAAACGATTCGTGAAGGTAAAGCATACAATGTAAAAAACAATTCGCGACACTTTAATAAGTTGTTGGAGAAATACGGCGATACACATTTTGATGAGTCAAATAGGAGCAATTTCATTGACTCTTTGCCTTATAGGCCTCATCCATACGCCATAACCCGTATTGATATGCAGTTGGAGGATAAATTTACATCAAAACCAACTGATATTTCCCCATATTTACCTCCCCATGAAACATGGATGCCGGATTACAATGATAATTATCCTTGCGGAAGCAAATGTAATTCATTGTTCAAGATTCGTTATCGTACTTACTATGACTATATTAAGAATGGTTATACATGGGAAGGCAGTAGCGCCAAATCTCAGTGGAAAGAGATGGAGCTCACAGAGTTCAATCAGCGTGGAGGGGACAAGTTGATAGATATGTCGCGTATTTTCCTAATAGTTAAGGAAAGACCGAATATCTATCCTGGACAGCAATGGCCTCTTGCCATGACAATTACCTTTGAGAATGGCAAGACTAACAAACGCAACAGCGATCTGAGAGTTGGCATGAGAATATATCCGTCATGGTGGCCCGGCGTAGAGGATAAATCGAAAAAGTGACCAAATGATAAGTGGCCTAAAGTGAATCCTCAGCACTTTAGATAATGCTTGCTTACAGCAGTTATATCCCCAAAAGAGAGTTCCTTTGAGATTTGGGTCGCGAATATCTTTATCTGCAGTGAAAATGTTATCAATAATGCTACATTACTATCTGTAGAGTAAGATGTGGAAAATTAGAGTGAGAATGAGTTCAAAATTTGATATGAGCCATTCTCATTCTATTTAGCTTGAACTATACGACAGCTAACATTTTGTTAATTTGTATTTCAGGGATTGAGCACGTTTACCTACTGTATGCCATGACAAAGCGCTGAGCAATACTGTGGCTGCGAGGGCAATAATGAAGCAGGCTGCGCAGCCTAACGAGGGGACGCCAAAGTAGACGCACAGCTGAAGTATGGGGAAGTGAAACAGATACATATCGTAGCTCACATTGTCGTGCTGACTGAAGTATTTGCCCCAGCTGCCTACCATGCTGGTCCATATCACCAGTCCGCCGGCTACGAAAGGCCATAAAGCAATCTCAACATAATCGTTGATTTGCATCAGCGCGATTCCGGTCAGCAGCAATGCAAGCCAAAGCCATTTGTGTTTAAGCCATTGTTCCAGTTTCAGCGCTGCAAGGGCGCCGATGTAGAAAAATGACAGTTGACCGAAGAACTGACGGGCCAGCATGGCATAAATTTCTTTACTTGTGGTGGCAAAGAGCCATATAAAGAGTAAAGAATAAATCACCGAGCCTACAATTATCAGCGAAAAGACAATTGTATGGCTGCGCTTGAAATGCCGGCGTGAACAGATCCAAGCCACCACAGGCACAGTGAGGTACAGGCACCATTCCACCTTCATGGTCCATAAGGCACCGTTTACCGCCGAGGTGACGAACCGGCCGTCGTGGAAAACACCCGGCAGGTCAGGCTGCAGGAAATTCAGGAAGCAGAGATTGGCACCCACATATTTCAGCCAACCGGCAGAAAAGAAATATTCGGCCGGGGGTAACGTCGATACTCCTGCGAGGCAGAAGGCGCACAGCAGCACAACGAGAAAGTAGGGTGGCAGTATGCGCAAAGCCCGTTTGGCCAGGAAGGTGCGCAGATTGGGGCTGTGGTTATAACTGCGGTAAATCAGGAATCCGCTCAGGGCAAAGAAACCGCCCACACCCGTGGCGCTCGATATAGGCCAGGAAATGTGGAAGCCGCAAAGTTCGTTGAAGTGAGCTACAATGACCGAGAACGCCATTACATAGCGCAAGGCGTCCATATTATTGTTGCGGCGATTGAATTTCGCATCAATGCTCATGGTTAATAAACGGTTCAGGAGTTTTGAAAATTGCTCTGCAGATGATTCCGGCATTAGCCAAATTCAAAAAAAAATTATAACTTTGCGCTCAATAGGGTTTTGGGCCGAGTCCCGGAGTCCGTAAGTACCCGAAAACAGTGATAGCCGAAGATAAGAAACTTCCCCTGAGCAAACGGTTGCTCAACTATGCGGTAAAATACCTTTTGCCGCTGCTACTTAGCATAGCCCTTATATGGTATATGCTGGCACATATCGACGTTAAAGAGATGTGGCACACTCTGCGCAGCGGAGTGAATTACTGGTGGATATTGCTGGCCATGATAATCAGCATATTCAGTCATATCATCAGGGCAGCGCGGTGGCGCATACAACTCAAGTCGCTCAATATCAATCCCGGCATGATGGCGCTGTCATGTTCCATCTTTGGCTGTTATGCCCTGAATCTTGTCTTTCCGCGCCTTGGCGAGGTATGGCGCTGCACCTACATAGCACAACGGCAGAAAGCCCCGTTCACCACCGTTTTCGGCTCCATGGTGGCCGACCGCCTGTCAGACACCGTTATGGTGCTGGCCATCACCCTGCTCACCTTTCTGGTGGCGCACAGTGCCATGAGCGCTTTCTTAGGCAAATATCCGGTAGGGCAGAGCATGCTCGACATGATTGAGGAACCTCTGTTCTGGATTGGCCTGATTTGTATGGTGGCAGGCGTATGGGCGCTGTTGCATTTCGGACGCAACAACAAGATAGTGGGTAAAGTAAGAGGCATGGGCATGAACCTTTGGAAAGGTTTTGCCTCAGTGGTGCGCATGAAGGGCAAATGGCTCTTTGTGCTGCTCACGGTGGCTCTTTGGGGCTGTTATTTCATGCAGCTGTATGCGGCCTTCTTTGCCTTTGACTTCACACGCAGTCTCACAACAGAATCGTCGCTGGCATGGGGCTTTACGCCTTGTCTGGTGGCCTTTGTGCTGTCGAGCATAGGCATGGCTATCCCCTCAAACGGCGGTCTGGGTCCGTGGAACATTGCCGTGATGTTTGGCCTGGCGCTGTATGGCGTGTCCGACACTCAGGGTGCCTCTTTCTCCATCCTGGTATGGAGCGCCCAGACGGTGATGCTTATCCTGTTGGGTATTTTCACCATGATTTATATCTCTACACGCTCAAACAATCCCGGCGCAGCGCTGCGCAGTGCCGACAAGATTGAGGGCATCTGACAAGTCTCCCTTTTCCCTTCAGAAACATTTATCCTCCGCAATGAGAATCAACAACACCACCGATCCGAAAGACAATAAGCCCGATTATTTTGACGGCGAAGACCTGCCCGAAACCCGCAAGGAGAAACGTCTGCGTTATCGCGACGATGACCCTCGTTACTGGGAAGAGGAGGATGAACATGGCGAGTGGGATCATCTGCGCCCCTTGCTGCGGTGGAAACTGTGGTTTATTGTGGGCAGCATAGTCGTTGTCATACTGCTTGTCAGCTTTGTCTATATCCATTGGTTCAGGCCATACGCCACCGGCGGTGTGCAGTATGGTTATGTGGCCGATGTGCAGGAAAAAGGCAGCGTTTTCAAAACGTATGAGGGATATATGCTGCCGTATCGCAATCTGATGGACACCGTGCGCCCTTACGGCAAAGATTTTGTGTTTTCTGCCATCAACGACAAGGTGGCGGCCGATATGCACAGTGCCGCCTCGGCGCGCAAGCCTGTGCGGGTGGAATATATAGAATACAGTGCCTCGCTGCCGTGGCGCGGCGACTCAAAGTTTATTGTTACCTCGGTGGCCGAGATAAACCCCGAATATATCCTTCCGCCCAACGCCGACAGTGTGCGCTGAGCATACGTTATCCCATTTTTCGCTCTAAAAAGAGATTTCAGAAAACCTTCTTCAGCCCAAATTCGTTTAAATAAAAGATAGGGGGGAAAAGGCGCTTTATCCGGTCTGCGCTTCCTGCCATAAAAGGATGCCGGAAAGGGTCGCACTCTTTCCCCAGCTGAAATAACGATGCACGCTTCGTTATTACTTCCGGATGCTGTCTTCAGGCGCTTATAAAGTCTGAAAACAAAGTCTAAATAGCCCCTGCAGGGGCGATTGGTAAAGGATTTTCCTCTTTGCAAAAAAACATCCGATACCGCAACATCACAAGATGAAAATATATGCGTGTATTTTTCGTGAGCGGTTGGCAGGCTATGTCTGTCGGCCGCTCTTTACCTATTGATGTTGCGGCAGCGGAATTATGCTTTTGGTGTCTGATTTGCTGAATCAGTTCTCAAGATACCATTTATAGAGACGCTCTATGCCCTCTTTCAGCTCAACCTTATGACGCCAGCCAAGCGAATGGAGCTTGTCGACGTTGCAGAGCTTGCGCATAGTTCCGTCGGGCTTCGAACCATCCCAGCATATACTGCCTGGGAAGCCCACAGCCTCGCGCACCATTTCGGCGGTCTGAGCAATGGTGTGTTCTATTCCCGTGCCGATGTTGATGTGGCAGTTGCGCACCGGTTCTCCTTTGGCCTCGCAGCGGCTCTTAAGTTCCGCAAAATCAATGTTTTCAAGAATATATACCGATGCGTCGGCCATATCCTCGCTCCAGAGGAACTCGCGCAGCGGAGTGCCCGAACCCCACAGGTCGAGATGATCGGCATATATGCCGTAACGGCCCAGAATATCGGTGATTTCCTTCTCCGTGGCGTCGGCGCCCACACCTTCCACCGGTCTTTTGCCAAGGTCGCGGCGTATCTCGTCCCATTTGCCCTGATGCAACAGATTGGCCAGATGGAGTTTGCGCAGCATGGCCGGAAGCACATGCGAGTTTTCCAGATGGAAATTGTCGCGCGGACCATAGAGGTTGGTCGGCATCACGGCAATGTAGTTGGTGCCATGTTGCAGATTGAAGCTCTCGCACATCTTCAAACCGGCAATCTTGGCTATGGCATACGGCTCGTTGGTATATTCCAGCGGAGAGGTGAGCAGAGCATCCTCCGTCATTGGCTGAGGCGCTTCGCGCGGATAGATACACGTTGAACCCAGGAAAAGGAGCTTTTCCACACCGTGGCGGAAGCTCTGTCCGATTACGTTTTGCTGAATCTCAAGATTCTGCCAGATGAAGTCGGCGCGATAGAGGCTGTTGGCCATGATGCCGCCAACGTGTGCGGCCGCCAATACAACGGCATCGGGGCGTTCGCGGTCAAAAAACTCTGCCACGGCGCGCTGGTCAAGCAAATCGAGTTCGGAATGTGTGCGGCCTATGACGTTTTTATAGCCTTTGCTTTTGAGATTGGCCATGATGGCCGAACCAACCAGACCGCGGTGGCCGGCTACGTAAATTTTGCTCTCTTTATTCATAATTCTTTCACATTGTGGCAAAAGAAGTCCCGCCGGACTATCTTACCAAACGTTTAAGTATTGCTTTCAACCGTCGGCGGCGCAGAGATGTATGGGCGCCGGCAATCAGCTCGTCGATGTTTTCTGTCAGTCCTGCCTGGCGCCACAGCGGATTCTCCAGCTCGCGCCCCATGAAATACGACACGGCCTCCGGAGTCCATGCCAGCTCGCCAAGCAGCTCATGGATGTGGTGATGCAGACAATCCAGCAACTCACGGTCAACAGACTCTCTGTCGGCACACAGACAGCTCTTCAGGGTGTGAAGCCGTTTGTAATCGTCGAGCCGCGAGAACTGAAAAGTGAAATAGTTATGCACCCAGTCGGCGTTGATGCCGGCAAAGTCGGTGAGTATCAGCGAGCGCGCCAGACGCAGGTAGTTGATGTTCAGCACCTGCGCTTCGCCCCAGCGGCCGTTAAAATCTATATCGGCAGCCTCGCGCAGCAGGTCAGTGCGGTAAAGCTTGTCGCCGCAGAAGGGCGTTATGCAGCTGCCAACCCCCACAAACCGGGTGAGCCGGCGATATTCGTCGTCGCTGTAGACCTGCCAGTATTGTGCCTCGGGATGGTCGTTGATTTTCAGCGGCACATTGTGCACATAACGCTGGCGTTTCATCTGCACCATGTCTACGTTGAAACTCAGCATGGTGTCGGAGAGGCGTTTCAGAGTGCCCGGCTCGAGCCACTCGCGCGGGTCGAGGAAGAGCAGCATAGAGCCTCGTGCCAGGCTTATGCCCTCGCGGCGCGTATGCCACAGACCCAGCGATTTTTTGTGCGAAAGAATCTGTGTGCCCGGGCGTCCGTCGAGTATGGAACGCGCTAACTGCAGCGAATCGTCGGTGGAAGCGTCGTCAATCAGAATAATCTCAAAGTTAGCGTCCTGCTGAGCCAGCAAATGCTGCAGGCTCTTCTTCAGGCGCATGCTCTGATTGGAGATTGGTATTACAACGCTTATCACTGCCGTGTCCGTTTTTAGCTGTTTATCTGTGTATTGCCCGCTGAGATGTCCTCACCCTCGGTCAGGAATGTTGAATCTTCAGCAACGAGTAGAGGTTGCTGCGCAGATTCTCGCGGAACGCTTCATTCTCCTTGTCGGCCAGGAGGTTATGAGCCAGCACCATGCCTGCCATGCGCCGTGTCTTGTCGTCTTTGCCGTGGTTGAGCTCATCCCACAGGAATCCGGCGCTCTCCTTGTCGTCGAAGCAGTTGAGGATGCGCAAACGCATAATGCTCTCGCGCAATTCCGGGAAGAGCTCCGTGAGGTCGTGGCTGTCGCGCTGCAGCTCACTCAGGGCATTCTGGTCAAACGCGCCTTTGCTGTTGAAATTATCCATCATCATAAGCATCTCAAGGCGGCGTTTGAAGTATGCTTCCAGTTTGGAGTCGCCAAGTACACGAGCCATGATGTGCGCCAGAGCCATATAGCTGTATATGATGGGCAGACTGCTCTGCATCATGCCTTTGCGCTCTATTACCCATACGAGTTCGCGCACATAATCGGCCGGCATGGGTGTGGGGGCAGCTTTGCCTGCGTCCTCATCCTTCGGCTCAATGTCGGAGCCTTCATAGACGCGACCCTCGGCATAGTCGGAGATGAGATTGCGGAAGGCTTCCGTGCGGTCGAACGTCTCATACGCTCTGCCAACTATCTCGCCCTGAACGTTTCCTTCGCCCACAATGGCAATGATGTCGGCAACTAAGAAGTCGTTGAGCCGCAGTATAGGCGTGTTGTCCTTGCGGGGTATGAACATGGTTACGCCGCCGCGGGTAATGCACAGATACTGATGCTGATCCACGCGCGACACCACTACAAGGTTCTTGGCGTCCAAATCAAGGGTCTCTCTGTTGAAGTTGGCAATGCCCTTGCGCATGGAGAAATTGATATTGCCGTTGGGGTCTATGCGCTCCACGGTGGCTTTCAGCAGGAACGACTTGCCCGTGGTCGGGTCCACGAAACAGTCGGGTGTTACATGTACGTTGTAGCTGACTATCTGTTTGGTGGGATTGATTACGCCCGAACCCCAGTATTCGTCATCTTCAATGCGGCATACATACTCGTATGGCGACACGGCCGACTTGCCCACGATGCGCACAAACACCTCGTCGCCCGGCTTTGGCATACGTTTGGCATGCAGCAGACCTGAAGCCTCTTCCGGCTCTTTGTTGAAAAGCACACGGTAAATCTCATTCCAGAGATACTGCATGGCTTCCAGCGGATTCAGCTCAGGCGCCGGCTCCGGCAATTTGCAGTCGAGCTTCACCTGCACTTTGGTTGAGGTGAAGATGTCGTCGGGAACCACATTCTGCAGCTCGTGTTCATGTTTCTCCGGTTCCAGAGAAAGCTGATGGCCGCGCATCTTTATCTTCACATTGTTGCGGGCAAAGATAAACGTTTCGGGCTCTGCGCTCGACAGCGCCGGGGTGGAGTCGGCCAGAATGTCGCACAGCTCCGTAACGTCGAATATGTTGTTCCATTCAAAGCCGAGGCTGCGGCTGAACGAATCGAAGAGTGCCTCGAAGGCTTTGTAGGTGAGGCTCTGCACCCGCTCCGGGTCGGAAATCAGCGATGCCGCATAGCGGTAAAGCATTGCCTGATAAAGCTTGTAGTCGGCATCCGGAGCAGCTTCGTTCGACGAAAGCAGCAACCGCAGTGCCAAGCAGCGTATTATCAGCTCAATGCGCTCCTTGTCGTCGCTTGTGAATCTGTTGCGCGAATGATTCACCAGCCGTTTGATGAAGGTGACCAGCATCTTAACAAGCGATTTGGAGAAGACGCGCAGGAAACGCGTGTTCTCATGCTGCTCGCGCACCACCTCGAAGATTTCTTCAACATAGCGGCGCATTTCGCGGCAGTGGCTCAGAGCAAAGATGCAAATCACTTTCTGCATGCGCTCCACCGGATTGATGATGTATCCGCTGGTGTGAAGATTGCTGAAAGCCTGCATCACGAAGGCGTCGGCAGTGCCTTGTTCCATCATCTCTATGGCGTCGAGATAATTGCGCGTTTTCTGCAGCCAGATGCCTAACTCATTCTGATATTGGGCGCTTTCGTTTTCAGCGGCCTGATTCAGGTAATCGCTGTTTTCGAGCAGGTTCTTCAGTATATTGTAGTACGATTTCAACAGAGCCACCTTCAGCTCCTTGTTGTTAGCCATGAGCAGGCTGTCGAGGTTCTCGTAAACCGTCTTCAGCACCTTGATGACCCACAGCGGATTGCCGTCGTTATAGCGTTTGCGGGCCGTAAGGAAAATCGGCAGCTTCAGCAAATGGCGTATCAGGTCGTGGTCCGCATTGTTGTCCGGGTCGAGGCTGAGCAGCTTTTCCACGTCATAGAAGGGAATGTAAACAACTTTGCAGCCGGTGGCCGGTTCCATCTCCACACGCACCATGTTGATGTATGTGATGCGGCAGCGCACCATCTGGCGGTTGTAATATTTCTCATTGCCGTAGCCCACCAGGCGGAAGCAGAAGTCATTTTCATCCGTCACCTCGTAGAAATCGCGTGTTCCTCCGGGTTGAGTCTTGATGCGGAAGTCGGCCACATCGCCAACCTTGTAGAGCTGCGAAATCAAAGAGGCAATGTCCTGCATAAACGCCGGTTTGCCATACTCGTTAACACCCTTGCAAATGCAGCTGATTGTGGTTGGAGCCTGCCGTTTCTGGAATTCGTAAGCTTTTACGCTGTGCTCCATGCCATTGGCCTCAATGGTATAATAGAGCGTAGTGCCAACCCGGTGGCTGGCTAATACTTTGAATTCATATTTCTGTCCCTTCTCGAAGTTCATGGCTTTCATCTTTAGCACCTTTCTAATTAATCACGTTGCTTAGCGGCCTCGCTTCTCAGCTCAGACCATTGCTCGGCTTGTGACATTATATACATGTTAAATTTCGGTTAATTGAAATGTAGCAATTCATATATAGGCCTGTATTGCCCGACTCACACCGCAGATAACTCCTGCGCTTTGCCGGCACCTTGAATCGCTTGTCGTTGCAAAATTACAACATTAAATTTAAATGTGCAACTCGCGGTCAGAAAAGTTGCCGAAAGCAACCTAACGCTTTGACAACAACCATTTTACACCAGCTTTATACCCGATATCCTTTTCTTGAATTTTATTTTTATCAGAAGCCAGAAAAGCCGGATTTTAGACCATCGGGAGAATATATTTGCGGGGAATGAAATTTTTTACTAACTTTGGGACAGTGTAACATAAAACCCTAAATTATGAAAAGACTCCTGCTCAGTCTAATGCTGATAGTTATCGCGCTCACAGCCTCAGCTCGTTGGGAAACCGTGATGTGGGACGGTAAGCCAATGACTTCGACTCTGACGATATACCGGTCAGACCACAACACCACAACCAAATTCATCTACGATTACCGCGACAGCACGTTCCATGTTCAGTTTTATCCTGAAGCCCGGGTCCTTGCCAAATTTAAGAATTATATGGATATAACTCCCTCTCGGCCGGCTTACGTTCAGATGAATCTGCGGTTTAAAGGCTGCGATGACGGGAAAAATGAAAAATACGATTACAAGCTCATTGACCCATCGCCCGATGCCGGTGAGGTGGTGAACAGAGGGTACTTCGATTTGGCTATCAAAGACGACGGCAACATACTCTCGCACATGCGTTCGTGCAAGAAGATGCAAGTACGTTATTTTGACATGGGCTATAGAAGATCCAGCATCATAGATTTGACGCTGAAAGATTTTGAGGCCGACATCGAGCCAAAAAATAAATAAGCATAACTGCCTGAATATCAGCGCGTTACGACGCGCTGAACGCATTATATGACATAAGCGGCACCTCGGTGCAAGAAAAAAAGTTGCATCGAGGTGTTGCGTATGTTGAAAAAAAGTATTACCTTTGCAGCGCAATTCCGAAAGAGACCCTTTCGGAAGCCCGAAACAAGGGGTCCGCTAGCTCAACTGAATAGAGCATCTGACTACGGATCAGAAGGTTACAGGTTTGAATCCTGTGCGGATCACTAAAAAAAAGTCACCGGGAAACGGTGACTTTTTTTGTGTCCCATCTATGGCTCTCTTTGTGGTGTTTTAGCGTTGCTCTTCAAGGCGATGACGAATCCAGAGGAGCTGCTTCTTGGCATATACGCGCGTGTTTTTCTGTATCCTCGCCACAGCCTCGTCAAGGCTCATGCGTCCTTTGATATGGGCAAACAGCTCTTTGAAGCCCACCGTGTTGAGAGCGTTGAGATGTCGCTTGGGATAGAGCCTTTTGGCTTCGTCAAGCGCTCCGTGAGCCATCATGCTTTCAGTCCGCGCATTGATGCGTGCAAACAGCTCCTCTCTGTCGGGCTGCAGATAGCGCATCTCGATTTGAAACGGCCGTTCGGCTCTTACCCCGCGGCGCATTGACGAATAGGGCACACCCGCAGTGCGAATAAGTTCTATGGCATGAACAAGTCTGCGAAGATTGTTGACATCTACCTTGCCGAAATAGTCCGGGTCGAGCCGCTGCACTTCCGCTCTGGCCCATTCAATGCCCTTTTCAGCAGCCTCTTCGGCAGTTGCCACGCGAATGTCGTCGGGCACGGTGGGTAAATCATCCAGACCGCGGGTCAAGGCGTCGATATAGAGCATTGAGCCGCCGCAAACCACGGCCTCGTCGTGTTGTGTCAGCACATCGGCTATCTCACCCAGCGCCATATCGCACCATGTGGCCGCCGAGCAATACTCCTCAACGTCGAGCACCTCTATCAGCCTGTGCCTTATGCCCTGACACTCTTCAGCCGAGGGCACGGCTGTCAGTATGGGCATACCGCGATATATCTGCCGCGAGTCGGCGCCGATGACCTCTGTGCCTAATCGGGCGGCAAGTTGCACGGCAAGGGCCGACTTACCCGAGGCAGTCGGCCCTGTTATTACTATTACTCGCTTTGATGCCATGACAGAAAATTGCTTATGGCCGTTGCAAAGTCGGCTTTTGTGTCATGGAATGAAAAATTTTTTTCAACGTGCAGCCACCAGGCGGCAGATATTTACTATCACTTCTTGAGCCTTGTACATCGACGGAATGGGCACGAACTCATAGCGGCCGTGGAAGTTCAGTCCGCCGGCGAAGACGTTGGGGCAGGGGAGTCCCTTGAAGCTCAGCTGAGCGCCGTCTGTGCCGCCGCGTATGGGCTGAACCTTGGGCGTTACGCCGCTTGCGCGCATGGCCTCCAAAGCTGTCTCCACAACATGCATCACCGGTTCTATCTTCTCGCGCATGTTGTAATACTGGTCCTTGATTTCCACCTTGGCACAGCCGGGGAACTCGGTGTTGATTTTACGCACCAGATGCTCTATCTCCTTTTTGCGCTGCTCAAAACGTGCGCGGTCGTGATCGCGGATAATATAGTTGAGCGTGGTCTGCTCCACCGTGCCGCTGATGCCTACCAAATGATAGAAGCCCTCGTAACCCTCTGTGTGTTCGGGAGTTTCGGTGCGCGGAAGCATGGTGATGAACTGATTGGCGATGCGTATGGAGTTGAGCATTTTGTGCTTTGCATAACCCGGATGCACGTTGCGGCCCTGGAAGGTGATGCGGGCGCCGGCGGCGTTGAAGTTCTCATATTCCAGTTCGCCTATGGCGCCGCCGTCCATGGTGTAGGCGAAGTCGCAGCCAAACCGCTCAACGTCAAATTTATGTGCTCCCAGACCTATCTCCTCGTCGGGGTTGAAGCCGATGCGAATCTTGCCGTGCTTAACCTGCGGATTGGCCTGCAGCCACGCAATGGCGCTGATGATTTCGGCTATGCCGGCTTTGTCGTCGGCGCCGAGAAGCGTTGTGCCGTCGGTAACGATGAGGTCCTGACCAACATAGTCGAGCAACTCCGGGAAATCGGCCGGCGTAAGCTTGATGTCTAGCTCCGAGTTGAGTATGATGTCGTCGCCGCTGTACGATTTCACAATGCGTGGTTTTACGTGCTTGCCGCTCATGTCCGGACTCGTGTCCATGTGGGCTATGAAACCTACAACAGGTATATCGGGAGCATCCGTATTGGCCGGCAGTGTGGCAAAGAGATAACCGTTGTCATCAAGGCTGATCTCCTCAAGTTTCATCTCACGCAGTATCTCTTCCAGATGGCGCGCAAAAACCATCTGACCCGGAGTGGAGGGGGTCATGTTTGTTTCCTCATCACTCTGTGTGTCGTATGTGACGAAATCTAAGAATCTGTCAATAACAGTCATGGTATTGTGTTGATTAAAAAAATCCCTCTAAGGGCGTAACGTGCAAAAATACAAAAATATTTTGTAACTTCGCGTTATGAAAACCAATAAGCGTAAATTATTAACTCTTACAGCGCTTTTTTACCTGATTATCATCCTCGGAGGGTGCTCATACGCCTCCGGCAGCCACTCTTACGGGGGAACCGTTAGTGAAGAGCCTGAATCGCAATCTGACAGCCCGAAGGCGTCTTCTTATGGCGATTTGCTTGATGTGAAGATGGACCCCGACATCCCTTCGCAATTGAAAGATTACTGCAGCTTCAGGGTCAGCTTTAACAAGGAAAACCATACTCCCAACTGGTCGGCGTGGACTCTCACCGCCGCCGACTTGCAAGAGAATGTGGGCCGTTACAACAAGTTCTGGACAGACGACGATATAATTGGCTGCGCCAACACCAAAGACTATACCCATTCGGGCTACGACAGAGGCCATCTCTGTCCTGCTGCCGACAACAAGCTCAACGCAGAGCGAATGAAGAGCTGTTTCACCATGGCCAATATTTGTCCGCAAGACGGTCAGCTCAACTCGCATGCGTGGAAAACCCTCGAGACAAAGGAACGGAAATGGGCAAAAAACATCGGCGACTTAGTAATTGTGGCCGGTCCGTTATATACTTCGGCCGACAAGCAGCGCATAGGCGAAACGGGAGTGAGGGTGCCGTCGGCATTTTTCAAAGTGATTATAGCACCGTATAGGAATGAGCCTATGGGCATCGGTTTCATTTATCCCAATATGTATTCGCCGGGCGATATGTACATCTACGCCATGACCATAGATGAGGTGGAGAAACAGACAGGCTACGATTTTTTCTATAACCTGCCCGACGACATTGAAGACAACATAGAAGCACAGCAACCCAAACAGTGGAGGAAACACGATCAACGATAGTGGCCCCGGCCACCCCCTCGCAAGTGAGCGCAATCTCAGTGATGCGACTCAGCGGCCCCGACGCCATAGCCATTGCCGACCGCATTTGGAAAGGCAAAAAACTCGGCAAAGCGGCAAGCCATACCGCACACTTCGGCACAGTGCTCGACACACAAGGCCGTGAACTCGACCAGGCCGTTGTTACCATCTATCGCGCCCCTCATTCATACACCGGCGAAGACAGCGTGGAAATCAGCACACACGGGTCGCTCTATGTGCGTCAGGAACTCCTTCAGTCGCTGCTCCAAGCCGGAGCTGTTACCGCGCAGCCCGGCGAATTCACCCGCCGCGCTTTCCTGAACGGCCGTATGGACCTGACACAGGCCGAAGCCGTAGCCGACATAATAGCCTCAGAGAGTCGCGCCGCTCACAAAGTGGCATTGAGCCAGCTCAGAGGCGATTTCTCAAAACGTCTCGACCAACTACGCCGGTCGCTCCTGGAAATGGCCACATTGCTCGAACTGGAACTCGACTTCAGCGAAGAAGATGTGGAGTTTGCCGACAGAAGCAAGCTCTTGACACTGGCCAAAGACATCAAGCAGGAGGTTGACCGATTGGCTAACAGCTTCTCGGCAGGCGACGCTATAAAAAACGGCATAACAACGGCCATCGTAGGTCCTGCCAACGCCGGCAAATCATCCCTGCTCAACGCTCTGCTCGGCCATGACCGCGCCATAGTAAGCCCCATAGCCGGGACCACTCGCGACACTGTAGAAGCAACGCTTCACCTTGGCGACCATCTCTTCCGGTTCATCGATACTGCCGGACTCCGTGCCACCTCCGACCCCATAGAGCAGATAGGAATTGAACGCACCCACACCGCAGGAAGCCAAGCCTCGCTCATACTCTTTGTAGCCGACGCCACCCTTCCCTTCCCCGCCGAGTCCCTGCGCACCCTTGAGCAGACTTTGAACACTGACCATCCCTCCATCCTCATCCTCCTCAACAAATCAGACCTCACCGAAAAATCGCCCCTTACCGACGAATCTGCTCTTATTGAAAAATCCGGCTTAACCAATAATTCAGCTATTACTGATAATTCAGACGCTATACGTACATCAGACCACGTTGCCTTTGTAACCTCCCCATATCCCCCTTATCCAGCGCTGACCATATCCGCCACAGGGGGCCAAGGCCTCGACACCCTCCGCCAATACCTGACCCGACACGCCGACGCCCTCACCGCCAACACCGGCGACATCCTCATCACCAACGCCCGCCATCAGCAAGCCCTGCAACACGCCTCAGCAACCCTCACCGACCTGCTGACAGCCCTCCATAACGCCCTACCCGCCGACCTCATCGCCCAACATCTCCGCGCCACCCTCTCCCACCTCTCCACCCTCACCGGCACCATCCCCTCCACCGAAATCCTTGCCACCATCTTCTCCCGCTTCTGCATCGGCAAATGACTATGTAGTTAGAAACGATTACAATTAAGCATAATCTGTTAGTATGGCACTCTTTACGGGGTGCCATTTTTGTTGTCGCATTACTCGGTTTTAACCGTTTCTGCTCGATTTTACGCCCATTTTTGTATCCCGATTGTATCTCGTGAGCCAATCGGGGCTATCACGTCAGCGAGGTAGTAGAGGATTTAGACACCCTTAGACGCCAATAGACGCGGTTAGACACTTTTAACAGAATATTAACAGAAATAACAGCGTAAAATGAGCAGCACAATCGAAATTACGAAGACCTGTGAATGGTGTGGCAGCACGTTCACAGCGAGAAAATGCACGACCCGCTATTGCTGTAAAAGATGCGCGGAACACGCCTACAAGGACGCGAAGCGCAAGGAGCATGTCGAGCGGGAACAAGCCAAGGCATCATCGCCACAAATGAGCGATGACAAACGCCTGTTCATCACTCCGGCACAATGCGCCAGACTCCTCGGTGTATGCCGGGCTTCAATCTACAATTATCTCGCCGCAAACTCTATCCCTTGTTTCCAGTTCAAGGGCAAAACACTTATCAGCAGGGAGAGCCTTAATGCTCTTTTCGATGGTTCGCACCTATACCAGTTGCGTCCGGCAAAAGAGAAACAGCCGATAACGGAGTTCTATACCACGAAAGAAGTGCTGGAGAAATTTGGCATCAGTAACTCATGGTTATTCAAGGCGGCGAAAGAAAACAACTTTCCGAAATTTATCCAGCGAGGCAAAACGCTCTGGAGCAAACCTCATATCGACCGATTCTTTGCCAAGTCAGCACCCAAAGAAGATATTTCCGATTGGTACACGGCAGCGGAGATACAGGAGCGTTATGGCATGACGCTCTCGGCAATCTATAGTCTTGTGTCAAAGGAGCGTATTCCCAAAAAGAAAGTCGGATGCGAGGCGAGATATTCAAAATGGCATTTCGACAAAGCCAAAGGTGTTGCCGTCAATGAGCCGGACACCTACACCATGCAGGAGGCAATGGCAAAATACAGCATGACCCGCGACCAACTTTACCATTATATCAAGACCTATTGCATAAGTAAGGTTAAGGTTGGCAGAATCATAAAAATATCCAAGCAAGAGCTTGATAATCTGTTTGCTCCACCCACGATATGATGCGGTGGATTTGTGGTGGACTATGGGTGGAAATGCCACAAAACCGGGTGTCTGAGTCCACTGTTTGAACACTTCCTACCTTCGCATCAAATCTTTTAATTCACAACGCACATGAATACATGCACCAAAGTTTTCCTTCGCAAGAAGGCTATATCGGGTGGACGCATCTCGCTCTATCTCGATTTCTATCCTGCCATCCGTAATCCCCATACCAACCGGATGAGCCGCCGTGAAACCCTCGGCATCTATATCTACGCCTCGCCAAAAAACGAGCGCGAAAAACAGTTCAACGCCTCTATGGAGGAAAAGGCAGAAGCTATCCGTTGTCGCCGCTTCGAGCAACTTCTCAACGAACAGTTTGACTTCCTCGACAAAGAGAAGCTGCGCATGGACTTCCTCGCCTACTTCAAGCAGAAGTGCCGTCAGAAATACCAGAAATGGGATTGCGTTCTGCGCCACTTCACTATCTATTGCAAGGGCAAATGCACTTTCGGCGATCTTACGGTGGATTTCTGCAATGGCTTCCGCACATATCTTCTCTCCGCCCAGCGTCAGCGCAACAATGGCAAAGGGCCAATATCCCACAATTCTGCTGCGGGCTACTGGTCAACATTCCGCGCTCTGCTGAAAATCACCTATCAGGAGAAATATATCCGCGAAAATCTCAATGACTTTCTGGAAAAAATTGAGTGGAAGGAGGTCAAGAAGGAGTTTCTTACACTCGCAGAAGTCAAGCAGCTTGTCGCCACTCCCTGCAAGATACCGGTACTCAAACAAGCGGCTCTGTTCAGTTGCATGACCGGTCTGCGTATCAGCGATATTCTGCAACTCTCGTGGGGACATATCCAGATGGGACAGGACGGAGGTTATCTGATTCGCCTATGTACTGAAAAGACGGAGGAAGAAACCAATCTACCTGTCAGCGATGAGACTCTTGCACTATGCGGCGAGAGGTCTGAAGGTCTTGTGTTCAAAGGGCTGAAACGCCACATGGTAAACCATCCGCTGAAAGAATGGCTGAAATCAGCAGGGATAACACGCCGTATCTCGTTCCATTCGATGCGTCACAGTTTTGCGACACTCCTTGCCGCTAACGGCATCGACATCCTCACAATCAGCAAGATGCTTACCCACAAGAGCGTCAAAAATACGCAGATCTACGCGAAAGTCGTGGATGAACGAGCAAGAGAAGCAGCCAATGTCATTTCGCTGAAATGAATTTGCTATACAAAATAATTTCAGTTAAATCTTTTGTATTCCAAAATTTGTTATTAACTTTGCAAACAGAAAAGTTATGCATATAATTTCTCATAGAAAAATCAAAGAGTTCTATGAATCGGCCGGAAACGGAGATTCAAGAATAGCCTTGGAACGATGGTATGACATCGCCCAGCAAGCCCAATGGCATAATCTGTCGGAGATTCGACAGGATTTACCGGCAACCGACTATGTAGGCAATCAGCATTATGTCTTTAACATCAAAGGCAATAATTACCGTCTGGTAGTGGTGATAAAATTCACGATAGGCAGAATCTTCATCCGTTTCGTCGGAACTCACAGTGAATACGATAAAATTGATTGTTCAACCATCTAAGTTTAACGATATGGAAATTTCAAAACAGCAATATGAGTATGCGCTCAACCGCATTGAGGAACTATTGCCGCTTGTTACTGACGAAACTCCGGCAAGCGACAAGAACGCCATTGAGCTGACCATTGTCTCAGATGTGGTTGAAGCATACGAGAAACTCCACTATCCGATAGCCAAACCTACTATCGGTGAGCTTATCAGCCTCTCAATAGAGGAAAAGGGCATGACGCAGAAACAGCTTGCCAATGAACTTGGCGTAAGCCCTTCTCGCGTAAGTGACTATATTTCCGGTCGTGCCGAGCCTACATTACGAATAGCCCGTGCAATCTGCCTTATTCTCGGCATCGCACCTGCTGCCATGCTTGGTATCTGAACAATACCTATACAGTCTTATAGAGTGCCATTCCATTGATTTGGAGTTGCACTTATTTTTCCGGTGAACATCATGGGGTATGTGTTCGTTATAAAAACTGATGAAATTTTTACAATAATTAAACTCTGAATGAAAAACGGACATCTCCCTGACCACTGGCAGATATGGCTTTGGATAGGCTTAGCTGCTCTGATTCTCTCCGCAGTTGCCCGCCAATATGCAATCGACATCAGAGGAATGAGCGGTTTTAACGCAAACCTTATCTTCCTCGGTGTATTTGTTGTATTCGCTCTGCTGTATCTCGCTTTCCAAGAGTTTATTTCCCGTACTCTTGGCACGGCATTAGTAAAATGTTTTGAAAAGCCGTTCAAATGGCTCGGTTTCAAACAACGTGAGCCGGAAAAGATTGAACCTGTATCCATCCCGGAAGAAATCACTGACGCACCTCCGGCTCCGGTCCCGATTCAACAACCACAATCGCCTATCACACCCGAGACGGCACCACAGAACGGTATAGTCAAGATTGAGACTCCGACGCCAAAGAAAATCGTCATAGACTACGAAGGCCGGCGCGAGGAAGCAAAGAAACGACAAGAGGACAGAGCCTATGAAAAAGAGGCAAATGTCATTCTATATGTCGGTTATACGATGTCCCCATTCGTTGACAAGGATGTCGTGGAGAAAATTATCAATATCGTGACGGAGTTTATCCATACCTCCGGCGTACCTGATTTTTCAGAGGACATGGCAATTCGGCTCCCTGCTGAACTTTCCACGTCCGACATGATGCACTTTGGCTGGAACATAGCCAAGCCGTTCAATAAATATAATCTGCATACAGCACATTTTCTTAAACAAGCGTTCCCTTATACGTTCAAAGATGTTGAAGTCTGCACCATCGAAAGAAAGCTGACCTGCAACGGCACTCAGGGTAAAATAAAAATCAATAAAAATGTTGGCTGCTTCAAAATTCCGGATGAAAACGCTGAGGTGGAAACGCCCACCGAAGATGTAACCACAAAATCCGTTCCCGAAAAACAACTGTCAAAGCCTAAAAAGGTATCTAAATCTCCCAAGAAACCCCAAAGGGCAATGAGCGCGATGGAGTTGGCAATAGCTGATATGGCGGACGAGTTAACCCCTTATAGTCCAGGCGATTCCATTTTAGAGGAGGCTGATGAGTATGATTATGATGAACGGTGGTAATATGGTGGAATGACGGTGGAAATGGCCCTTATCCCGGTGCTTAATTCCACCATTTGAACACTTCCGTACTTTGCTGGCGAATTCACATAAAGGTGGGTTCGCCAGCATTTATGTTTAACAACTCAATTACATTCGATGAACTGCCGGGTGCAGTGTCATCGCTGGTCAATCTCGTAAGGGAATTGGCCAATGAGGTGAGGGAGCTTCGCGCTCAACTCACCTCCGAGAGAGGTAACCAGAAGTCCAACACAAAATTCATCGGTCTGGCAGAGGCCTGTGAAATTCTTGGCAAGGCTAAATCCACAGTCTACCGTCTTGTAAAGGAGGGTCTGGTGCCGGCATACAAGGTGCCGGGAGAAAAAGAATGGCGATTCATCGAGAGTGAACTCGTTGAGCATGTAAAAGAAAACAAACGCCAGTCTTCAGTTCTTTCTTTTGCCGAGATGGAATCCGAAATCAGTCGCGGCACGCGCGCCAAATCCATTAACCGACGATAGCCTATGGGAAAGTCTATCGACCCGATGCTCGTGCTCGGCAAGGCCGTTGACATGAGCGTGAAGATTAAAGGCGGCGATTTCCCTTTGGGTGCCATGCCTATGAAGATTCAGCGTATTGTGCGGGAGGCGAACGAGTGCTACGGTTACCCGGTGGATTATCTGGCAGGAGCTATGCTTGTGGCTGTCGGGCTGGGTATCGGCAATACCCATTTCGCAAGGCTCAAAGGGAAATGGGATGAGAGTGCCATACTTTTCATGGCTCTTGTCGGAAGACCGGGAGCCTGTAAGTCGTATCCGCTGAATTTCGCCATACGTCCGTTCACGGAGCTGGACGGTAAGGCAACACGCGCATATGTCAAGGCGTGCGAGGAATACGAGCGTCAGCGCGAACTGCCGATGAAGGAGCGTACAGACCCGCACCCTGTGGCCCCGGTATGCAAACGTTTTCTTATTTCTGACGCCACCCCGGAAGCTATGCTGCTTATTCACTCGCAGAATCTGCGTGGCATACTTATGTGGAATGACGAGCTTGCAGGATGGTTCAAGAACTTCAACCGCTACAACAAAGGCTCTGACGAGGAATATTGGCTCAAACTGTTCAATGCCAATCCGTCGTTCTCCGACCGCAAAGGCGTGAAAAACTCGGTTTATATCAGCCGTCCTTTTATCTCGGTTGTGGGCACTATACAGAACGGCATATTGAATGAGCTGGCTCAGGGAAGTCGCACCTCAAATGGTTTCATTGACCGTCTGCTGTTCGTTATGCCCGGCAATCAGGACAAGCAGCCGTGGAGCGACAGAGAACCGTCGTTCGACATCGAAGCGGCATGGGCTGACATCATCGGCAGACTTGTGGCGATGCCCTACGAAACCGATGATAACGGCAATATCGTCGCCGGTATCCTGCCTTTCACTCCTAAGGCAAAATCGCGACTCTACGAATGGCAACGTCAGAACACTGAGGAATGCAACCGGGAGGAAAGTGACGCACTGAAAGGTGTCTATAACAAGTTTGATTTCCATGCCATACGCTTTTGTCTAATAATGCAAATGGCGCGCTGGGCATGTGGTGAAGCTGACAAATCGGAAATAGAGCTTGTATCGGTTGAAAATGCCATATCACTTGTGGATTATTTCAAGACAACCGCTACAAGAGTACAGGGCATTATCCGCGAGCTGTCGCTGTCGGAACTGCAAAGAGCCGGGATGTCGGCTCTGCCAGATGAGTTCACAACTGAGCAGGGTGTGGAAATCGCCGCCGACAATTCTATGCCGGAGCGCACTTTCAAGGATTTTATCAGGCGTTTCACCGGGATTCACTTTCAGAAAATACGTCATGGAATTTATGGCAAGATATGACTGTAAACCTGCATTTTCTGCACTTTCTGCATTTTCCTCCAACCAAAATGCAGATAATGCAGATAGTGCGAACCGATTTTTTGAGAATCTATGAATAACACACACCGATTCATTCTCCAACCATACAAAGGAGTGGCTACACGGCACACCTGCCCCGCCTGCCACAAGAAACGTTGTTTCAGCCGGTATATCGACACCGAGAAACAAATTTCATTTCCTGATGATGTCGGCAGGTGTGACCACGAACAGAGCTGCGGCTATCATCTTACGCCGAAGGAATATTTCGAGCGTAATCCACAGGCGAAGCCCTTGCTCTGTGATTTCGCAACTCCGTCAGCATGGCGCGCCAAACCGACAGAGCAGCGAAAGCCCACCTCCTTCATCGCGGCAGAGACTGTTTCACAGACTCTGCACGGATATGAGAAGAACAATCTCTATCTGTTCCTCCGCTCCAAGTTCGGAGCCGAGGACGCGCTCCGACTAATGAAGGATTATCGCGTAGGCACATCGAAACACTGGCCGAGGTCATGCGTGTTCTGGCAGACCGATGCCAATGGAGACACCCGCACAGGAAAGGTCATGCTCTATAATGCCGACAGCGGCAAGCGTGTCAAGGAGCCATTCAATCATGTGACATGGGTTCACTCGCTGTTAAAGATGCCCGACTTCAATCTGCGTCAGTGCTTTTTCGGCGAACATCTCCTGCCGATGAACAGAGGCAAGCCGGTTGCCATTGTCGAGAGCGAGAAGACCGCTCTTGTGGCGGCGTATTATCTGCCGGAATATGTGTGGCTGGCAACAGGTGGTAAAAACGGTTGCTTCAATGCCGACGCGCTCCGTGTTCTCCGTGGCTGTCAGGTTATCCTGTATCCCGATATTGGCGCGACAGACCAGTGGCGGCAGAAGCTGAGTTTGTTACGCAGTCTCGGTATTGAGGCAAGCATCTTCAACTTCCTTGAAGAAGTTGCCACCGATGACGAGCGAACAGCCGGACTCGACATAGCAGATTATCTGTTGCAAATCGAGCCTGACCAAGCGATACTGCAATCAATGATACGCCGCAATCCAATTTTGCAGAAACTCATAGATGATCTGCAACTCACTCTTGTGTCAGTTGAACGGTACAACCCGGATACTGATACTATTCACAAACCCTCAAAAACTGATAAATCATGACTGCAAAGAAATCTCCGTCAACAACCGCATCCAAGTCAACCGAGTTGACCGATGCACCCGAATCCAAAGTCTCAACCATCAAACCACAAATTATTATGCAACCGGATAATTCAATCAACTCAACTCCCACTATCAATGCTGTAAACAGTGACAACGCTGTCAACAGCACCCCTCCTGCTAACACAGACAATCTGTTGGGCAACGAACAGACGGCAACCAGCACTACCGAGCTACCGAAGCAACAGCGCGTGGGCAAGCAACAGCGCAAATCGGATTATGCCGATTTTAAGGCTACCTATCTCACGCCGGCAAAGCTGATGAAGCGTCACCCGGTGAACATCGAGGACAACGTGTGGTCTAAGCTCGAACGCATTGCCCGCATCCTCGGCGACCGTGACACCACCGTCGGCAGCTACATCAACGCAGTCCTTGTCGAGCATCTGAATCTCTATGCCGACGACATCGAAATCTGGCGCAAGCTCTGAGCGCTTGATTGCAACCATATACATACACATGTTCATACACATGATTATACACATGTTCATACACATGAATATTCACATGGTTATATAAGTTATTTTGACCGCAGAAAAGCCCTTTAGTTTCGCGCATCTCGAAACTATCGATAGGGTTCGGAATTGGAGGGAGCGAGTTTATGTTTTCGTATTACAAGTAATCCTCAAACGACTCGCTCCCCTCCGCTCCCGATGGTCACACAACCCAAACACAAACGAATCATGAAGAAAGCCAATTCCAGACCCTCGAAGGGTCGTCCCAAGCTTCCGGCAGATGAACGCAAGTCAATCATGGTGCCGGTGAAATTCGACATAGACCAGTATCAGATTATGATGGACAAAGCTCTTGTGGCAGGTCTCAACCGCTCGGAATACGTCCGTCAATCCGCACTGCACTGTAAGGTGGTGGAGCGACTGAAACCGAAAGATGTAAAGGCTATCCGTGATCTTCAGGGCATCGCTGAAAACCTCAACCGCACGGCTAGATTTGTTGGAGCTATCGTGAAAGGTGGAGCGACGGAAGAGCAGTTCGTCCGCACATATAGGGAGATAATCCAGTGTAAAGACTTCGTTCTTTCGCTTATAAAAATCTACAGAAACACCTCCGACAGCGTATGATGGGAAAGATTTCAAAAGGAGGCAGTTTCGGCGGTTGTGTCGATTATGTCACCCGCAAAAAGAAAGACAAACCGGACGGTTCACCCTGCGATGAATGGCGTCTTATCGACTGTAAGGACGTTTCTGTTATCGAGGGTCGAGAGGGAATTATCGAATCTTTTGAAGATAATCTTGCGCTTAATCCATCCCTGAAAAATCCTGTCGGACATATATCTCTTAACTTTCATGCCAATGATAAAGACAAGGTTGACGATAACACGATGGTGGAGATTGCCCAAAGATACATGGATAAAATGGGCATCACAGATACCCCTTACATCATTGTCCGTCATCTTGACAAGGATTATCCCCACTGTCATATCGTATTCAGCCGCATCAACAATCATGCCGAAACCATTTCGGACAAGAATGATTTTGACCGCAACAGAGCAGTCTGTCTTGACTTGACAAAGGAGTATGGATTGCATATTTCGGAAGGCAAACGGCAAACGAATGTCAACAAATTGCGTGGCGCTGAAAAGATACGCTACGAAATTTTCAACGCCGTTGACTCGGTTTGGAATGATAAATCCGTACACACATTCGAGCAGTTCGAGGCGCGGTTGAATGCAGGCGGAGTCGGTATTGAATACAAATACAAACGAGGCAGCCACGAACCGCAAGGACTATGGTACACAAGAAAAGGAAAGCGGTTTGCGGCATCGAAGATTGACAAACGCTTCAGTCTTGGCAACATCACCAAGCATCTCGCCGCCAACAAACCGCTGCATCCGCAGTCAAGATGGATGTATGCCGACGGTTCGATTCTGCCGATTTCCGCGTACAAAGGAGTGAAACTTACCTCGCAACAGATTAAGGATTATGTAGCGGGCAATGCCGTAAGGGTTGACGTATGTGCTGGGAATCCCTCAACAGTATATATAAAATTATTACTGTCCGCTAAACCATAAAAGAGTGAGTCCAACATCCTGAACGGCAGAAG